>Ga0206858_1040_pt1 | contig 40354 bp, 35 predicted proteins | sample Alteio_BWOrgCont_46_FD_152622 | JGI IMG/M metagenome (GOLD analysis project Ga0206858, IMG submission 152622) | Enriched cells from forest soil in Barre Woods Harvard Forest LTER site, Petersham, Massachusetts, United States -... | ecosystem: Environmental > Terrestrial > Soil > Temperate forest >... | reverse complement strand
CCCTTTTGATTCATCAAAACCGGAAGAGAAAATAATTCTTAAAAAGCTTCTTCTGAATAACCCGCTTAAAAATTTAACTTCACGTTTACCCTTGTAACGTTTTTTAAACCCTAATTTGCCAAGGGAAAAGGGATACCTAAAAAGAAGTCGTTTTTTATTTCGTTCTGTTCTCAAACCCCTTAAATTCAGACACGCATCTGACCTAACCGTTAACGTTCGAATTAAGGAAGTTTGTGGCCAAGCGAAAAAATTATTTTTGTAACCGCTTTCTTTTTTTCTCTCTGTTTAAATCCGCATCTTCACGCTCAAAGCGTGGGAAGCCAGCGGTTGAGCGGCCACGTGCCAGCGGTTCTAGCCACGGCCCCCTTAGTCGGAGAATTGACCGGTACGGAACAGCTGCATCTAACCATCGGCTTGCCGGTTCGAAACCAAGCAGCCCTCGATCAATACTTAAAAGAAATTTACGATCCCCACAACGCCCAACACGGGCACTATTTAAAAAAAGGAGAGTTCGGCAGGATGTACGGCGCGAGCCAGTCGGACTATGAGGCGGTTGTTCAATTCGCCAAGGCCAACGGGTTGAAAGTGGATACCGCTTATGGAAGCCATATCTTGGTGGCGGTCAGCGGCGCTTCGGCGGATATTCAAAAAGCTTTTCATGTGAAATTGCATTATTACGAGAGGCCCGACGGAAGCCGATTTCGCGCGCCGGAAAATGAACCTTCTGTTGATTTGGCCGTTCCTCTTTCGCATATCAGTGGTTTGGATGACTACCTGTTGCCCAACCGGAACCAACATCAATTCACCCCTCTTAAGTCTAATCAGAAATCTTTATCGCTTTCGAAAACAGGGGCCGACTCCATTCTGGGTTCGGGACCGGGAGGCGCGTTTGTCGCCAGTGATTTTAGGACGGCCTATGCCGCGGGTACTACGCTGACTGGAACGGGGCAGACGGTGGCGATTTTCGCGCGGGACGGTTTTTATCAGTCCGACATTACCGCCTACGAAAACCAAACGGGTTTACCGAACAACATTCCGATAGTTCCGGTGCCGATAGACTGGGACGGGAATGCCTCGGAGTCTCCGGTTAAGGGCGTTGTGACGGAGGTTGAGCTCGACATAGAAATGGCCATCGCCATGGCGCCGGGACTTTCGCAGGTTTTGGTCTATGAAGGGGAATATCCCATCATCGCGGACAACGCTGTTTTCGCGCAAATCGCCGAGGATGACGCGGCCAGCCAAATCAATTGTTCTTATAGTTTTGGAATTGATCCGATCTTTACTTCCATTCTCGAGATGATGGCGGCTCAAAATCAGTCGTTCTTCGCGAGCGCGGGGGATGATGGCGGTTACACCGCCGCTAACCCCGTCAACAATGTGTTTATTGTGGATCAACCCCTTGTGACGGTGGTAGGCGGGACTTCTTTAGAAATGAATGGAAACGGCTCCTCCTATCTTTCTGAATCGGGCTGGGCTGACGGCGGCGGGGGAATCAGCACCGATTTTCCCATTCCGAGTTATCAAACGGCGGTCGCGGGTGAGAATGGCGCCTCCGGCACATGGCGTGATATTCCGGATGTTGCCATGGCCGCGGACAAAATTTTTGTCGTCACTACCACTTTTGACGCAAATGGAAACGCTACTTACAACGTGCCGGGAGCGATTGTCGGCACCAGCGCCTCCACGCCGTTATGGACGGGCTTTATGGCGTTGATCAACCAACAGAGAACGCAAAATGGGCTGCAGCCCATGGGTTTCGCCAATCCGGCCCTTTACGCTGTTTTTCAGGGACCCAATTACAACGCGGATTTTCACGATGTGACTACCGGCGGTAACGGCCCGTACAACGCGGGTGTGGGTTATGACCTGGTGACGGGTTTGGGAAGCCCTAATGGACAAAATCTCATTAACGATTTGTGCCCCGACTGCGTGAGGGCGCCGCTGGCCCCGACCGCGACGGTTACCAATACCCCGATTTACACCTACACCGCTAAAGCGACGCCGACTTCCGGAACCTGTCTCAACCCGGAAGGCCGATTTAATGGAGTGGGCGGAGAGATTGGATTGGCGAGTCCCGCGGGAATCGCGCTCGATAGAAACGGGAATGTTTATGTGGCGGATGAGGCAAACTCGAACGTACAAAGGTTCGCGCCGAATGGAACCCCGATTTCCATCACTTATGGGAACGGAAAAGGGGGCAGCGCGGGACAATTGTTCTCTCCGGAAGGGGTGGCGCTGGATAGTTTTGGGAATGTTTTTGTTTCCAGCGCGGGCAATAATTTTGTGAATAAATTCGACGCCAACGGCAATCTTATGGCGACATTTGGATTACAGGGAACCGTATCTCCGTTGAATTTTCCTTTGGGAATGGCGTGCGACAGCCAGAACAATCTTTATGTGGCGGATTGGAATAACAACCGTGTGGTCGTGTTTGATGATTTTGGCGATTATGTGGGAGTGATAGGAAGCGCTGGAACGGGGAAGGGGCAAATGAGCCATCCCTCCGGCGTGGCGGTGGATGGGGCCGGAAATATTTATGTGTCGGATACGGGAAACAACCGGATTGACGTTTTTAATTCTTCCTACGCGCCGGTGGCTCAATGGGGCGGGACGGCGTCAGGAACGGGCCAAGGCCAATTTAATTCTCCCAACCAACTGGCTTTTGCCGGACCGGGGCTGCAATTTTTGTTCGTGGCGGATGGGGGTAACAAGAGGGTGCAGATTTTCAATACCTCGGGTGTTTATCAGGGACAGATTTCGGGATTTAATTTGGTTAATCCTTTTGGCGTGGCGGGGGATGGGTCCCGGCTGTACATTTCAGACAATGGGGCGGGGGACACGGGCGTTTTAATATTTGACGTGGGAAATTGTACCAGCATTCCTCAAAACATCCCTTTGACGTTGACGCCAACGATGACCCAGACGCCCACCATTACCTCAACCGCCATCCCTACCTGCGTGGGGGGAGTGTTGGTGGGGGTTGGGGTTTACGGGTCTAATAGTTCTTCTGTGCCCTCGGCCGATACGGTGGCAGTGCGGGTGAACATTCCCAACTCGGGCATATTGCAGTCTGTACAGATGCTGGGCAATGACAGTGGATTGCCGCGGCAGATAGGTATTTATGATGACGATGGTACGGGCAATCACCCCACCAACCTTTTAGCCTCGGCTTCCTATATAGATCAGAACTTCACCGTGATGACGGTTGCGCTGAACATGACCATGACCGCTGGTTACAAATGGCTGGCTATTTCTTCCGCGCCGAGTACTTTCAGTCAGCCGAGTTTTACGGTGTGGAATCCCACGGTGGGAACAACCGGCTCGGCGGTTATTTTTAATGGCCAGATGCCGGCGAAAGCGGTCAATCCAACGGCCTTCGCGAATCTACCGGCCCTGGGTATTTTATTTTGTCCGCAGACGAATACTCCCACGAGTACTCCCACAACCACACCGACGTCCCTCATCGCCTGCCGGGGCGGAGGACAGGTGGGACCCGTATTAAACACAAGCTTGGACAATCCCATTGTGACTCTCAACAATGAAGATACCTACGCGGTTCAGGTCAACTTTTCGTCCGCCTCCGTCATCAAGGCGATTCAGGTCTACGGTACGGGCACGGGTCTTGAACAAAAGATCGGGGTATATGATGACCATGATGGACCGAGTGTGCTTTTGGGATCGACGACGAATGTTGATGGCGCTGTGGGAGCGGTGGAAACAGTGCCGTTGAACTTGGAAGTTAGTACAGGCGTTAAATGGCTGGCCATTTCCAGCGATGTGGGCGCTGGTAGAAGAGGCCACCCGACTGTTTTTAAAGCTTATAACTCCATTGGAGCTTTATTAGAGCAGGCGGTATTCGCGGGACAAATGCCAGTGACGGCAACGAACATCACTGAAAGCGGCACGGTACCCATAGCGATTTCGGCGCTCTATTGCCCGGCCTGCGTTCTCACGGGAACGCGGTGGTCGCAGACGACTAGTTCCTATATTGGCGGCCCTCGTGAATTAATGGGGACGGCTGTTTACAACGGCCTCATGTGGACGATAGGCGGACGATCGCCCTTGGGCGACAGCGGGGACTGTGATTTTTCCTCCGATGGAATTAATTGGTATTCGGCCACGCCCTTTGGACCGATGGGAGGCCGGGAAGGCCAGGTGCTGCTAACCTTTGACCCGGGAGACGGCCAGGGAGAAAGGCTTTTCGCCATCGGTGGTTCGCGCTATCCGGGAAATACTTTTACGGGTTCACCCACGAATACTTATAGCGATGTTTGGTCTTCCTTTGACGGCGCTAACTGGACCCAGGTGACGAGCAAGGGCGGTTTCACCGCTGGCGCGCCTTATGTGGGAACGGTTTTCAATAACAAGATGTGGCTGATCGGCGGGGGAACTTTTCCCAATACCAATAAGGTCTGGTCCTCCAGTGACGGGATAACCTGGACTCCGGGTGTAACGCTTGAGGGATCGCAGACCGCCCAGGCGCTTTTGGTGAATAACGGTGAAATGGTCGTGATTGAAAACGGCTACCGCAATTATCCGACTTTTGGCAATTTTATTTTTTCCTCGACCGATGGAAGCACCTGGAATCCCATCACTAAAAATCCCGCCAGCGGTTTTGGAAACCGAAGCGGCTTTTCGGGCCTTTCGGCCTGGGGTGAACTTTGGGTGATCGGCGGGACTATTTTGGGCCAAACCGCCGGCCAGGACCAATTGATGAATGATGTTTGGAGCTCGACCAATGGAGCCGATTGGAAACAAGCGACCGACAACGCTTCTTTCAACATTCGGCAAAACGCGGGGGCTTTCAACTTTAACGGCCAACTGTGGATATTGGGCGGCATGACCAACCAGGCGAACACGCCGAACAACGGTTTTGGTTATACATCCGATGTATGGACCACCTACTGTTTAGAAGGGCCGGTGACGGTGAGAGGCGGGGTTTCTGGCGGCTTACTGGGCAGTATCGTTAACCAAGTGGGCCACCTGATGGGATTGAGTTTCAATTTGTCGAACACGGGTACTGACCCCTTGAATCTGAGCCAGGTGGAAGTGCGCTATTGGTTTAACTCAACCTGTGGAACACCCGACATCCGCGCCTGGGTTCAGGGAAGAGCGGGCGACACGGGACGACGGGATAATAACAACGGCGGTTTGATACAGACCTCTTTGGGTTCGCTTTCGCCGGGAAGCGCGATTCAATATATTTCGTTCAAGTTTAATAATGGCAACTTGCCGGTGGGGAATCAAATCACTATTGGGGCTGTCGCGATTTTTGCCCAGAACGCTTTGGCTAATTGCGCGCTTTCGGCTGTGCCCAACGGAAACCAATTAACCATTTATGAGAATGGAACTCTGGTACAGGGTCAGGAGCCGACGGGCTTGCCTGCCACGCCTATGTTCTCGCCAACCTATAGCCCTATTAACACCCCCACCATTTCGCCGACGCAGTCCCCGACGCCTTCGTCTACGGCGACACTGACCAAAACGGTGACGTCATCGCCCACCGTTCTTTTTGTGGCCACTCCGACGCCTACTTGTCCCTTCGGCACCAATATAGCGTTTGTGCCTTGCGGGCCTACTGCCACACCCACCACCCAAACGGTATTGGCGGCCCTGGTGGTTAGTCATCCGTCCACGTCCACCCCGACTTTAACGCCTACGCAGACTGCCACTTCAACCGAGGGCAGTGGGCTGGTGCTATCAGCGGTGATGGCGCCTCACTCAATCCACGGGGGCAAACCAGTTAAGCTTCTTCTGACCCTGGCGGGTACCGCCTCGGTTCAATGGACAATTACTTCATCTGCCGGCGAGAAAATTTACCAAACTACGATCTTAGGACAGGCGGGATTAAACACGTTGACCTGGTCGGGTCTTAATCAAGCCGGTCTGCCGGTGGGTGACGGTGTTTACACTTATGTCATTCAAGCGCAAGAAGGCCTCAATCAAACCGTGACACAGGGAAGGATTTTCGTTCGGCGTTAATGAATCGGGTTTGATATTTTTCTATTTAAAGCTTGTTTTTAAGCTTATTTAACAAGCTCGTTGCAAGACTCCGCTGAAGGCGATGTTATAATAAGGCCAGGTGTAAAGGAGTCAGCCATGATCGCCATTACCCAGGCCCAGTTAGATGAGGTTCTTTCGTCCCTTCAAGAAGTTCCCGGTGTGGTTCCCGATAATGTCTTTGCCCAGCTTTACCTCGAACAAGAATTCAAACTGTCCCGTGAACAGGCGAGCCAACAGGTTTTCTGGGGCCGCAATGAGTACGGTGTGGACGCTTTTCATATTGACCCCCAATTAAAGAATCTCTATCTGTTCCAATTTAAATGGTCCAAAGCGCCCATCATGTTCAGGGTGTCTTACCAGCGTTTAATTGAGGAGGGCATGGACCGGGTTTTTGGGCAGGCGCCCCCGGGCATTGACCCCGACCAGTTTTCACTTCAGCTCAAAAGCCAGATGCTTAATTACCAGGGCGCCATTGGCCGTGTTTTTGTTCACATGGTCTTTAATGGCGACCCTCAGGAAGCGGAATGCAGCATGGTGTATGAAAAACTGCGGGAAGATTTAGAAGGCAAGAAATACCTCGTTGACCAGTTTTTTGGCCGGCCCATCCCTATGGTTTTTCAATTTATGTCCGTGGAACAGGGAAAACTGGGGGCCATTGCCCACCAGCGGGTGACCCACCGATATCCTTTGCATGTGGCGGAGACACTGGAACGCAGCGGGCCCCAGGGGGAAGCCCTGCACCTGGGTTTCGCCAAGCTGACGGACCTTCATGCGATGTTCAAAGAGATGAATTACCGCTTTTTCGAGAGGAATATTCGGGCCAGTCTTTCTGAGGAAGCGGCCACCAACCGGTCTCTTTATGCGGCGTTTGAACGGCTGATTTTAAAAGGCGAGTCGGACCCGGCGGTTTTTGCCTTTGACCACAACGGGGTAACCCTGTTCGCGGAAAAAATCGACACCGAAAAAGGCCGGTTTATTCTGACCGAGCCCCGGCTTTTAAATGGGGCTCAAACCATCACCACGTTTGACCGTTTTTTGAAAGATTATGCCGCCGACCCCCGGTTGAAAGAAAAGGCCGAGGTTTTGGACGGGCTTTGGGTGATGTGCAAAGTCATTACGGACGCCCGTAACGAGTTTGTTTTAGAGGTGGCCATTAACAACAACCGCCAGAACCCCGTGAAGTCCTGGAACCTGCATGCCAACGATATGATTCAATTGGAACTTCAGGACAAATTGCGGGAAGACCTGGGACTTTATTACGAGCGCCAGGAAAAAGCTTTTTCTAACCTGACACCGGATGACATTGAGGAAATGGAACTCAAAGAAGGAAAGGCCGTGGAACTGTTGAAGCTGGCCCAAACCTTTTTGGCTTCGGACGGGGAACTGGACCGGATGTCCCGGCTTCAGGAAGTTTTCGAGGAAGAAAAGGCCTATAACGAGGTGTTTACCCCTGAGCGATTGCAGGTGGATTCTAAAAAAATCATTCTTTGTTACAAGATTCATTTTCGTTTGACCCGCTTGATTAAAGAAATCATGGAAAAGGGCGAGAAAAAATACGCCTATATGCGCAAGGCCCGCAACCTGCTTTGGGCACTGCTGTGCCAGGGAATTTTGAACGATGAGCATTTAGAAGAACAGGCGGGTTTGTTTGGGCGAACCCTCGCGATTGAGAATGATTATGTGGAATGGCTGGCCAAGATTGCCTCGACCAAGGTGAGGTTTATTATTTCGGCGGTCGTGGAGAAGGAGCCTTACGCTTCCAAAGCCGCGGATGAACGCTACACTTTTTTGAAAACACACGCCCTTTACGACCAGTGCATGTCGGAAGCCAAAAAGAAATGGGGCTGGGCCTCCAAAAGACTGGTTTGAAAACATATTTCCGATCGAAGTGCTGATTAAATTGAGACAAGCTTAAAGGCGGGCGGCGAAAGCTTGCGCGCCTTTAAGCTTTTGGACGATGAAACGCTTAGTTTCTAATTGATAATGCTTCTCAAAATGCCATTGGACGGCTAGAATCTTCCCCGCAATGGCCAAAACAAAAACATTCAAACCTTCCCATAAGACCGGGCTTCCCTGGTGGCGCAAACTCATGCGTTTTTTCATGGTGATGGGACCGGGGCTGATTGTCATGCAAGCCGATACGGAAGCGGGCAGCATCACGACCGCCGCTGTGGCCGGTGCCCAGTATGGATTTGAGTTGGTGGGTTTATTGCTGGTCTTGGCTTTACCTCTTTATTTAATTCAAGAAATGACCGCTCGTCTTGGTTCGGTAACGGGAAAAGGACACGCTTATCTGATTCGTCAAAAGTACGGGTTGAAGTGGGCCTGGGTTTCTTTGACGGTTTTGTTTGTTTGTAATGTGGCGGCTTTGGTCACCGAATTCGCGGGGATTATGAGCGCGGGGAATATGGCGCATATACCGCCGGTAGTTTCAGTCGCGGTGTCGGCGGCGCTGCTTTTAGTGGTTGTGATGACGGGCAAATATCAAACGGCTGAATATATCGCTTTGGGTTTCTGTCTCATCGATCTTCTTTTTATACCTGCCGCTTTTATGGCCCATCCCAACTGGGGACAGGTTTTTCATAATAGTTTTACGCTTCACCCTGAAAACTTTAATAAAGATTATGTGCTGGTGGTCATTGGCCTTATCGGCGCCGTCATCATGCCCTGGATGATTTATTACCAGCAAAGCGCTGTGGTGGATAAAAAGTTAACGGTAAAAGATTTGGGTTTTGAGCGTTGGGACACGGCGATTGGCGCGGTTTTGACAGAAGTTATCATGGCTTTTATTGTGATCTCGACAGGGGCCACTCTTTTTGTGAATCATGTATCAGTTAATGACGCTTCTCAAGCGGCGCAGGCGTTAATTCCTTTGGCTGGACAATACGCGGGGCTTCTTTTCGCGCTGGGCCTTGTGAGCGCTTCTTTCCTAGGCGCTTTTGTGGTGGCTCTTTCAACGGCCTGGGCTTTTGGCGAAACCTTTGGATGGGCCCACAGCCTTAATCACCGGCCGCGCGAGGCGAAATTGTTTTATTCTTTCTACGCCACAGGGGTATTGATCGCGGCCCTTATTGTTTTAGTTCCTAATATCCCCTTAGTTTCGATTACGGTTTTGGTGGAAGTGGGGAACGCGCTTCTTTTACCGATTGTGCTCTGTTTTCTTCTTTTGTTAACCAATGACAAAAAACTTTTGGGCCAACACGTCAATAATTGGTTTACCAATCTTTTTACGGTGGGAACGGGAGTTTTAATTGTGGCTTTAGGATTATTGAGCGTGGTGATGACTCTTTTTCCCAATTGGACGCCTTGGAAGTAAAAATGGCCTGAAATAAGGCCGAATGTCGCGTTTGAAAAACAAGCTCTAATATTAAAAAAAGTCATATCAATTTGATCATCTTGCTCGAAAAAACGAAACTTTTTATATAAACTACTGCCTTCTGTGGCGGCCCTGACTGTCATTGAATCCATACGAAAGGACTGTTCATGTTTGAACTGTTTAAGTACTTGCCCGAGGGCATCTCTTCCTTCTCAGGAGATATCGATAACCTGATCCGTTTTATCTATCTCTTAACAGGGGTTTTCTTTTTCCTGTTTGAAGGCGCTTTGATTTATATCATTTTCCGTTACCGGAAAAAGAATGGTTCCAAAGCGAAGTATCAATTGGGCGACAAATGGGCCAGTATCCAATGGGTCGTTGTTTTTGTGGGTGTGGTAGTTATCCTGGATTTCTTCATTGATTATAAGAGCACCAAAGTTTGGGAGCTTTTGAAAGAACAGGTTCCCGCGACGAACGTTAATATTAAAGTAGTGGCTAAACAGTTCGATTGGACGTTCGTTTACCCCGACAAAGACGGCAAGTTTGATACCCCTGAGGCTTTATCGTCTTACCGCGAATTGCATGTTCCGGTCGGTCAGAAAGTTCACGTTATTTTGACCTCTCAAGATGTCATCCATGACTTTTTTCTTCCCGAAGTTCGGTTGAAGCAGGACGTGATGCCGGGCCGTGAGATTAACGCCTGGTTCGACACGAATAAGGTAGGCACCTATCACATTGTTTGTAATGAGCTTTGCGGGTTTGGACACACTCGTATGTTGGCCGTGTTGCATGTTGATGATGAAAAGACCTACGAAGACTGGAAAGTTCAACTTTATAAGCAAATGCATGGAGGCGTGTAATGTCACAAGAACATCACCAAAGCTTTCTCACTAAATATATTTTCGCGACCGACCATAAAATGGTGGCCAGACAGTTTCTGTTTTTAGCTTTAACCATGGCCGCGTTTGGCGGTTATTACGCCTTTTTGATCCGCTGGGAATTGGCTTATCCCAATCAACCGGCGCCTTTCTTTGGCGTGGTAACACCCGACAAGTTCAACGTCATCATTACCTTGCATGGAACCATCATGCTGTTCTTTGTGGGAATGCCCTTATTGAACGCTTTTCCCTCTAATTTCTTGGTGCCGTTAATGATTGGCGCGAGGGACATGGCGTTTCCCCGGTTGAATATGGCGACCTTTTGGATGACTTTTGTAGCGGCTGTCATGTTGATCTCTTCTTTCTTTGTTCCGGGCGGACCTGTGGCGGGTGGCTGGACAGGTTACGCGCCGCTTTCGGCCAGTTCCGAATATACCGGTGTGAAGATGGGCATGGTTTTATGGATTTTGAGTTTGGCTTTGATATTTATCGCTTCCAGCTTGGGTGGTATTAACTACATCGTTACGGTAGTGACGATGCGGGCGAAGGGGATGACTTATTCCCGCGTACCTCTGACGGTTTGGTTTCTTTTGGCCGCGGCGGTTACCTTTTTCCTGGCGGTTGGCCCCGTTTTGGCGGCCGCGTTTATGCTTTTAATGGATAACGTGTTTGGAACGGGTTTCTTTTTGCCTTATAAAGGCGGTGAGCCTTTGTTGTGGCAGCATTTGTTCTGGTTCTTTGGGCATCCTGAAGTTTATGTGTTGTTCTTTCCGACGTTGGGGTTTGTTTTGGACATCTCGGCAGTGTTTGCCCGCAAACCTGTTTTTGGGAAGAAACTCATTATTGGATCGACGGTTTCGGCGATTGCCCTCAGCTTTATTGTTTGGGCCCATCATATGTTCCAAACAGGGATGAATCCCACGCTTGTCACGCCTTTCGCGATTACCACGATTCTTATTTCTGTGCCTTTCGCGATTATTTATGTGTGTATGTTTTTGACCGTTTGGGGCGGTTCGATCAGCCTCGAAACGCCGATGTTGTGGGCGCTGGGCTTTTTGGCGACCTTCTTAGTGGGCGGCTTGACGGGTATTTTCCTCGGCGCGGCCGGGGCGGATATTTATTTGCACGGTACTTATTTTGTGGTGGCGCACTTTCATTACACCTTTTTCCCATCGGTCATTTTTGGAGGTTTCGCCGCGATTAACTATTGGTATCCCAAAATGTTTGGCCGCATGCTGAACAGAACAGCGGCCATCCTTCATTTTGTGCTGACCTTTATCTTCTTCAACTGTACTTTCTGGCCCCTGTTTATTGTGGGGATGGGAGGCATGGTTCGCCGTATCGCGGATCCTTCTTTCTATCCGCAATACAGCCCGTTTGTTCATTTGAACATTTTCGCTACTCTTTCGGCGATGTGCCTGATCGCGACTCAAACCATTTTCTTGTGGAATTTCTTTTACAGCATGAAAAATGGGAAAAAAGCCGAATTGAATCCTTATCAAGCCAATACATTGGAATGGCTGGCAGCATCGCCTCCACCTCACGGAAACTGGGGACCCAAATTGCCCGTCGTCACTTGCGATCCTTACGAATATAGCAAACCGGGTAACGCTGAAGATTGGCATTCACAAGCTCCATCATATAAGGGGGAAGCGAGCCATGGATAACGTCACGGTCGTTGATCATGTGGAATACGAAGTAGAGGACTATACCGGTCCCGCCGGAACGACCGCGGGCCGTTTGGGTGTTTGGATTTTGATTTCTTCTGAAATCACGATCTTTGCCGGATTGTTAGGTTCTTACATTCTCTTTCGCTTGTTCCACCCGGAATGGGCGGAGGAATCATCCCACTTGAACATTGTGTTGGGAACCATCAACACCATGCTCTTGTTGACCAGTAACTTTTTTATGATGAAGGCGTCAACGGCGGTGGAACAGGATGATCAGAAGAAATCAGCTAAATTGATGCTGGTGACCGTCGCGTTGGGTTTTGCCTTCTTGGTGGTCAAGGGTTTTGAGTACGCCGCGGAATTTTCTCACGGCGAGTTTCCATCCAAGAACGCCTTTTGGTCATTTTACTTTTTGTTAACCGGTCTTCATGGAACGCATATCTTGGGCGGACTTGTCGCCATCACTATTCTTTGGGTTAAAGCGAAAAAGAACGCTTTGGGCGAGTTGAAAGGCCGGGTGGCTTTGACCGGTTTGTACTGGTCTTTTGTTGAAGTGGTTTGGATATTTTTATTCCCGTTATTATATCTGTTAAGAGAAGGAGGCGCGAAATGAGCGTGTCAGCTTCTAAATCAAACCATGAGTTGGTTTATGCCGCTTTAGTTGTTTTGGCTTTGGTGACAGTGGGCGCCAGCTTTTTGCACTTACCCGGTAACGAAAACGTTTATCTCATATTTGGATTGGCGGTTGTGCAGTGTTTGCTAGTCGCTCTTCAATATATGGGGCTCAAGGTTGAAGGTGTCATGGTTTATGGACTGATGATCATACCTTTAATCTTATTCGCTATTTTGGTTTTCCTCTGTATCCCCGATATTTCACATTATCCTTTGAACTTAAAGCTGTAGAGGTATTCATGGTTTCAAAGGCTCGCGTGATCACGCAAAAGAAGACAGAAGACCGCAAGATTGAGCCAGCCATGTTGGGACTTTTGCTGTTTATTGTGTTAGAGATCATGTTTTTCGCCGGCCTCATCAGCGCTTTCATGGTTTTTCGTTTAAGTCCGGTAGAGTGGCCTCCCGCAGGTCAGCCCCGGCTGCCGATAGAAGTAACAGCCATCAATACAGTGGTTTTGCTTTTAAGCGGATTCACTTTTTATAAAGCGATTAAAGTTCTTCGCGAGAGCAAAAAAGGACTTTACCTATGCCTTTTAACACTCACCACTTTTTTGGGAATATTATTTTTGGTGACTCAGGGCTATGAATGGGTTCGTTTAGTCAAGTTTGGACTATCGGTTCATTCCAATATCTATGGCGGCTTTTTTTATGCTTTGGTGGGGTTGCATGGATTCCATGTTTTTGGCGGGGTTTTGGCCCTTTTTTGGGTTTTAGTGAGAAGTTTAATGGGCGCGTATAGTGCTAAAGAACACTTGGGTGTAGACTTGTGCCGAACTTACTGGTTTTTTGTGGTTGGACTTTGGCCGATCCTTTTTGGATTGATTTACTTTTGAGGGTTTAATGAAAAAAAGAAGTTTAGCCAATTTTTTGAATGTCTCGCTGGTTCTTTTGGCGGGATTTATGATTTTCGTTCCTGGGGTTTTACAGGCTTGCCCCCTTTGTGTTAACGCCACACCCTATAAAGATGGGTTGCTTTGGGCTGTTGGTTTATTAATACCGGTTCCTTTTGTTTTGTCGTATTTGATGTATGGTTGGTTTCAAAGGGCATCGTAAGGTAAAAATAAGTCCGCTTAATATTTCCATCAACGTCACGCGGTTCTTGGTTTTACGGAGTTGTTTTAAATTATTTTTAAGGAGCAGTGGATTATGGAAGCGATTCAAAATGTGGCCGCGGTAGGAGTGGGTGTTGAAGGTGACATCCTTGAAAAGGCCAACGCCAAAACCTGGGATGGACTTTCCCGGATGGCTTTCGCGGCGAATTGGGATCCCGAAAGCGCTATTGACTGGAGCAAACCCATCGAATTGGGTGAGGTGAAAGAAGGCTGGATTAACATTCTTCATTACTTTTATGAAGGTGAATGGCAAGGGTTGGAGATCATCCAACGGTTAATGAATCGCGCCGCCCACATGTTTAAAATCAATGAAATGGTGACTTATTACTCAACCCAATGTGCGGATGAGGCTAAGCATCTTTTTGTTTTCCGTAAATATTTGCATAAACTGAATTCACCCCCGTCCCGTCAAAAGGCTTTTGACTTGATCGTTTTCCTGTCAACCAGCGGACCTTTGCCGGTGGAACGGTGGATTTTGGCCACCTATTTTACGGAGACCTTAGCGGGCGCCATTTTTCAACGCACGTTAGAGTTGGAAAGCATTGATCCCATTGGCAAAGAAATGATCAAGCTGCAGCTTAAAGATGAGTCCCGCCATATCGCAGGAACCCGGTTGGGAGTGCAAACCTTGATGGAATATACGGGACCGATTAAAACCTTCATCTTGAAAATGTGGTGGAAGATTTTCGTCCGCCTGGCGGTTTGGGAAGTCCGCCGCTTGAAGCCTTACGGTGATCAAGTGGGCATGGACCCGGAATTCATTATCCGCAAATGCTACGCGAAAATGGCCGAGATGCCCAATTTTAAGCAAGTCTATTTGAATGACGCTTATTCAAAAACTTTCTTAGGATAAGTTTTTATTCCCAAAGCCCGGATTCCCGCGAGGGGGTTCGGGCTTTTTTGTTTCTGAAATTAGATGACTAAATCCAATGAGAGTATTGCGATGACGGCTTTGAGCCATGAGTCTTGTACATTTATATTTGAAGGCGGGAATAATCAAGAATTTTTGATTTCTAAAATCTTGAAATTCAAAAAAGATTTTGAGAATTTTTCTTACCACACCGCCTATTTTGGAGATCTGAATCAAGTTTTGGCCGGAACGTCACCTGATAGATTTGAAACGCTCAATCCTATTAAAATAAATAATTGGCAGGATCTGATTGGGGTTATTAAAACTCCGTTTTTAGCTTTTTTGCCGGGGCTGATGGACTATTCCAGTTTTGTCCCTGAAAACGTGGTTTTGGATGATCGTTCGATAAATCCGTGGGTTCCTTTTTTGGATTTGCCAAGCACAGAAGGGGCTCGAACAATTCTTAAGGAGGTAGGCTGGATTGGTCCAACTTCTTTACTTAAAACGGACGTGGGATCAGAGAAGTCTTTGTCCTTGCGCGCTATTCAAAGTGTTATCGAGAAATCAAATTTAAATATCCGATATAGATCGGCGGAAGCCGGGGTCTTATCATCCAACTATTCGATTTCGAACATAACTTCGCCCAAAATCTTAACATCCTCGTCCGTCTTGGCTGTGGTCCCACATTTCAATTGCAATGACTATTTGGAACAATGCCTCCAGTCTTTGGTGTCTCAAACCAGACTTTTGGATGGAATTGTGGTGGTGGATGATGGATCTGATGTTCTTCCAGTTGAAACGGTCAAAAAATTTAAAGAGGTGACTTTGTTGAAATCGCCTCTCAACGTGGGCCCCTATAGGCTTATTCAACAGGTCATTAATGAATCGGCTTATGACGCTTATTTGTTTCAGGACGCGGATGATTGGTCCAGCTGTGATCGATTAGAAATATTGCTGTGCGAGGCCGAAAGAACGGGCGCGGAACTCATCGGCACTCAAGAATTGATGTTTTTTGGTGACTCTATCAGTTCTAATCGATATCCATTGGACGTTCATGGTGCTTTGGCCAAGGGGCCCAGTTACGCGTTACTTCATCCCAGTAGTTTGGTTTCGAGGGATTTAATCCAAAGAATAGGCGGCTATTCGACCGGGCTTAAATTCAGCGGTGATTTAGAATTTTTAAATCGGGCGGTTCATGCCGGGAGAGTTCAAAACGTTAATTCTTTTTCGTATTTTCGAAGAATGCGGAAAGATTCTTTGACTTTGTCGCCTGTAACAGGATTGGCAAGCCTGGCTCGTACAGAATTGCATCATCGTATTAGGACAAAGGCTTATGAAAACTTGAAAAAGATTTCAGGTGGATTATTGCCTAATATTGTTCCACTGGAAGTAGGGGAACCGGTTCAATTGGAATGGATTACAGGTCCCACGATACATAATGGGTAAAAAAGCCTTCAACTTTCCACTTTTTTCCAATTTTCAATTACAGCTTTTATATAATGGCTTATAAGACTTTTTTAGTGCACTAGGAACCCAATGAGAAGAAAATTTATTTTTGTTTTAGTTTTAATTGGCTGTGTTCTGCCTTTCAATTTTAAGGCGAATGCAGCGAAAGTGGTTTCGCTGGACGCCCCCATTCAATTTTATTTGGTTGACCAAGTGGTGTCCGGAAAAAATGAAAAGAACAGTTTTTCTTCTAAAACAAAGAATCTGTTTCTGAAGGCATTACGGGTTTCCGGTTTTCATGTTCTCTATGATTTAGAACCTCCTTTAGTTAGTAAGGCCATGGAGCGTTACGGGCTGATGCATACGGGTGTAGTTCAATCCTCGGGCATTGGATATGTTCATCTCCTGTTAGCCGATGACGGTGTGGTTCATTATGTGTCGGATGCGGATCAGGAAGTTGTTTTGAAGTCTAATCCCCAATCAGTCGTTTGGATATTTGAAAAGAAAAAAGCCCTGGAGATGGCCGATAAGGCGGGAGCCAAGTACGCTTTTGTGGTGGAGGTTACGACGCAGCTTGCTTATCAAAATGATTCACCCAAGCCTGTTTACAATGTTTTGTTGAATGCGAACCTTTATCAAGCGGATAACGGTAAAGTGGTTTTTCATCATGAAGAGTCCATGGTTAAATTGGCTTCCACCGCCGAGGACGCGGTTTTAGGTTCTTGCCAATTTTTAAGTCAAAAGTTAGTTGAGGAGATGCAGGGAGATGAAAAGTAGATAATGAAAAGTGAGTTGTCTTAGTATTAAAATTTTCGAGTTAGTTTCAACTCTTGATCGTCAAATGAAATGACATAGAATCCTTCCGCGGATGGTTCTATTAGTCGGTCTTTCTGATAAACCTTGGCTGTGTTTTGAGGCAAGCGGATTTTTAAAGTGGTCCCACTGGGTAATAACGAAGGTTTTTCCCATTTCCAAACAGTTGTTTCCTCTTTTTGCTCCACGGCGGTTTTTTCTAGAATGTCTTGAGCTTGCCAATAGGCGCCTACTTCACCCAGCGGCGCGTTCCAAATTTCCTTTTTTCTCTCGACTAAATCATCCAAAAAATCGGTGAATTTAGCCGGTGAAAGAGGCTGCCAGCCCGTTTGACTGCCGGTGAAGGCGTGAAACTGTGGAATGCTCCAAGTGCCGTAATAGATATTTTGATCAGTCCAGCCTTTTAAAATTCCCGAAGAGGTATGGGAATAGGCCACCTGACTGGCCAAATAGAGCCAATCGGGTTGGTTTTGGGGGTTCATATAAACCGAACCGTAACCACCGCGAGACAAAAAATGATAGTCTTGGGCGGCACGCCTTAAATCCGGTGTGATCTCGGTAAAGGGATAGGCAAATGTTGTTACGCTCACGTTCAATGACTCTTCCAGTTTTTGCCGGCTTAAGTTGACTTGGTCCACGGCTTCCGCTGCGGTCAGGTCTCGGCCATGTCGATGATCTAAGGTATGATTGCCGATTTCCTGGCCCGCATGAGCCGCTTTTTTCCACTCCTCTAAATTTTTTAAACGGTTAGCGATAAGAAAAAAAGTTCCTCGAATATCCCGTTTGGATAATTCGGGAACGGCACTTTCCAATTGGCTGGGATCGCCATCATCAAAGGTAAGAGAGATGGCGGCTTTATAACCATTCCAGGAAAGGACGCTCAATAGGGGTTTGGAATTTATGGACATGATTAATAATTTACAGGCGCTCGCCTTGGCTTTCCAAGTATTTTTTGAAGTCTTCCGGCAAGGGCGCTTCAAATGTAATCTTTTTTCCTGTTTCGGGATGGTCAAAACTTAACTTGGACGCGTGAAGCATCTGCCGCGCGGTTTCAATATGACCCGACCAGGAAGGGTCTCCTCCTGATTTAACATGACGAATAAAGGCTAAAAACTCGTCATCACTCCGGCCATAAAGTTTGTCACCGATTAAGGAATGCCCGATGGAATCCAAATGCACGCGTATTTGATTCGTCCGGCCTGTTTTAGGGACGCAACGGATAAAGGTGGATGTTGGCAGTTGTCTTATTTTCTCAAATTGGGTTAAAGATTTTTTTGAGTAGGTGGTCTCGTTAGGCACCACTTTTTGCCGGACAGATACCTGGCTTTGGGTGTCTTGGCCGATAGAGCCGTCTATCTCAAATTGATTCTCCGTAATGACGCCGCGCGCAATCGCCAGATATTCCTTCGAAAAAGTCCCGCTTTCAAATTGATGAGTTAGTTTTTGATGCGCTATTCGATCTTTGGACACTACCATCAAGCCGCTGGTTTCCCTGTCTAAACGATGAACTAAATTGAGCGCTCCCTTGAAACCCTGTTCTTTTAATAACTCAGTCAAAATATAAATGAAGGTGTGTTTGATGAAGTTGCCATCAGCGTGGGAAGGCAGATTTCCCGGTTTGACAGCGACCAGAAAACTTTTTTCGTTGTGCAAAATCTCAATATTCTTGTCAACGGGAGGTTCGTTCAAAATTACCGTATAGGCCACTAAGTCTTTAGAACGCAAGGGATGATCAGGCGCCGCGGGTGAACCATTCAGGGTTACTTTGCCCTGATGAATCAAATCTTTCCAGTTTTCACGGTTTTGATAGCGGAACCGGTTTGAAAGGAAATCCAAAAGACTTTGGCCCTCTTGGGCGGAGGAGACTTTGGATTGAAGTGTCGTTTCTTCCGGCATGAGAACCTTTATTGGATTTAATGAAAACCAGTTTATTTTGCAGTAATCTGCTTCTGTGAACAATAAACAATTTATACTCTTTATAGGATTTATTTTAGCCGCTTTCTTTGGCTGGCTCTATTATGATTCGAGGGTTTCGGAAGACTCAATTAGTCGTGAATCGGTTCAACGAGACTTTTTGCAAGCCGGTGATAATTCAAGTGATGGGGCTCAAATTAGGTATTTGTTCAACTTTCCAACACCGATCTATGATCATTCCCATTCCACCGCTCAAATCGAGGCTATTAGTGAAAAAGAAGGGACTCATGAAAACTATCATATCGCCGGGTTGACCCAGTCCGAATTTGGCCTCAAAACGCTTTATGAGTTTGATTACAGTAAAAAAATTTTTCAAGACAATTATCTTTTGTGGGTTGAAAATTTGAGAATCGATTTTTCTTATACCACGATGGCGGTTTATGTGAGTTCCCAATATCCTGAAGGCAGCTGCGAATATCAGGCTATGTTAGATCATGAGAACCAGCATGTTCAAATTCACCGTCAAATCTATGAAAAGTATCAAAAAATATTACAAAATGCTTTGTCTTCGTCAGTTGAGATTCCTTTGGCGAATCATCCCGTTACGTTTCGATCTTTAGAGGATGGAAAAGTTAAAATTTCGGAGTTGATTTCCGGGGTAACGAACCCGGTTTTTGAACAATTTCAACAGGAGGTGTCTCAAGATCAGGCGCAATTGGACACGCCTGACAATTACCGTGAATTAAGAAACCGATGCTCGAATTGGCAATAGGGGTGGTTTAGATTCTTTAGTAAGTCGCCGCGAGCGCTTTGCGGTAACGGTTTAAAACAGAGCTGGAGTCTTTTAAGTGGACAAGGATATCGTTTATTTTCCAGGCGCGATTATAACAGGGTTTGGTTCTGCGACAAAGGATGGCAACTCGCAGATCCTCGACGGTGATGCCGTCGAATTCCGTATAACCCATGCCAATGAATCTGGAATTATGAGCATCGCTACAGCCGATAGCGGCCAAGCGCTGTTTTTTTATAATTTTCATGGCTTTTTTATTACTCCACGCTGAAAGAGCGTCGCCATGATTGATGGTTTCAATACCATCAAATGGGATTTGATCAATGATTTCTACCGCTTTAGGATGGCCAGAGTTTTTACCCGTATAGAGATGGAAAGGATGGGCTAGGATTGCCAAACCACCTTGTTGATGAATCAAATCAACTGTACGTTTAGCGCTTAAGCGGGGCGGTACGAATTGGGTCAAAAAGAGACCAATGACATGCCCATTCAAGGAACTGACTTCTTCACCCACAATCACTTGAATACCTAAATCGGGACGGCGGAGGGAATATTCTTTGGCGCGCAGAGCGCCTTCCATGGTGTCGTGATCGGTAATGGCAATGATCTGAACCCCACTCTTAGAGGCGGATTGTACCACCTGACGAGGAGAGTGTAAGCCGTCCGAAAAATCGGTGTGTAGGTGTAAGTCAGCTTTGGCCATTTCGGAATTTAAGTGTAGTTAACCCTTTTAAGGGTGATATGAAATCAATGTTAATAAAGGGTTAAGTTTTAGATCATCTGCTGGAAGATTGCTTCAACGATCTTCAACAAAATAGGGTGTTTCATGAACAAAGGTTTAAAAAATGAGTAAATAGGGGGTAAAGCAATTTTTGAGTTTTTAACGTAAATTGGTTTAACACCTTATTTACATTGGTGGCGGTGGGCTTCGTTATAATTCAACCATCAATTAAATAAATAAAATAAAGTTGGTGCGGACAATGAAACAAATATTCGTGGTCGAAGACGAAAAAGACCTAGTTGAGCTTTTAACCTATAACCTAGAAAAAGACGGATACCGGGTTCTCTCCGAGATGGATGGCGAAGCCGCGTTGAAGAAAATCCCCGAAAAAATGCCGGATCTGGTCTTGCTCGATTTGATGCTGCCTAAAACCGATGGTCTCACCGTTTGCAAAACGCTCAAAGCTAATCCTAAAACCGCTCACATTCCTGTGGTCATGTTGACTGCTAAAGGGGAAGAGTCGGATAAGATTGTGGGTTTAGAATTGGGCGCGGACGATTACATGACCAAGCCCTTTTCGGTCAAAGAACTTTCAGCCCGTGTTCGGGCTGTCCTACGCCGCTTTAGTAAAGCCCAGGAAGGGGAACCGGTTCAAAAGTTCCGTGACTTGACGCTCAACCGCGCGAAGCACGAAGTGATGTTGAAGAGCCAAAAGCTTGATTTGACTGCCAAAGAATTTGAGCTTTTGGACTATTTTTTAACCCATTCCGGCAGGGTTCTTTCCCGTGATGTTTTATTAAATAATGTTTGGGGTTATGATTATTTTGGCACTACCCGAACGGTGGATGTGCATGTCAGGCGTTTGCGGGAAAAATTGAACGCCTATGAAAAACACATTCAAACCGTTAAGGGATACGGTTATCTTTTCAAAGAAGACGCATAACCATTTAGAAAGACTATCTCCATGAAAGCATCCTCTCGTTTTTGGGGGACGGCCGTCCTTCTTTTTCTTTTTATCACCGCGGTTATTCTGGGGTTCCATCTGGCCGGATTATGGGCTGTCGTTTTTCTCGCGGCCGGCGCGGGGATCACCCTGGGGTTGGTTTATTTTCTAGCTCCCTCAAAGTCCGCGCCAGCCTCTCCGGAAAATAGTTTGCCTTCTGTTTCGAGCGCTCATAACAATGACGTCGAGCGGGACGTTTATATTCCGGGCCGTAATTTTGATGAAATGCTTCAGCGCCTTGGTTCCAATGAATCCATGATCAACGTGATTTTGAATAGTATGAGCGAAGGTGTGCTGCTTCTTAATCAAGCTGACCGCATTGTCCTAATGAATCCCTCGGCAGAAAAGATTTTGGAAATGTCAGAAAAAGACGGCTTGGGTAGGCATTACCTGGAAATTGTTCGTCACCCAGTTCTGGCAGATCTCCTAACGGAATCAAAAAACGGCGGTATTTCCAGCGGTGAGATTGAGTTTATGGGCAAGGAAGAAAGAACCTTCGCTGTGAGCGTGGCGGCGGTCCGAAAAAATCCTGAACTGATTTTGGGTCAAATCGTGGTTTTGTCCGATATTACCTCGATGAAGCGATTGATGCGTATGCGCACCGATTTTGTGGCGAATGTTTCTCACGAGTTGAAAACACCTCTCACGGCTATTTTGGGTTATGTGGAAACGCTTTTGGAAGGCGCCATTGATGACAAAAAAAACCGCGGCCAATTTCTTAAGAAAATCTCCGATCAGGCCCAGCGGCTGCACGCGCTAATTTCGGACGTGTTGGAACTTTCTAAAATCGAAAGCGGTATGTTTATTACTTCTTTGGAACCGATGGATCTCTCGGAGGTAGCTTCCCAGGTGATTGAGGTTTTAAAAGCGAAATGGGAATCAAAAGAGATTAAAATTCATCAAGAAATTATGCCGGGAACAAAAGTGATCGCTCATCAAGAAGGGTTATTTCACGTTTTTGAAAACCTATTGGATAACGCGATTAAATATTCGCCGGAAAAAAGTGAGATTCGGGTTTTCTCTAAAAAGCTGGATGATGGCCGTGTGGAATTTTCAGTGGAAGATCACGGTTCGGGTATCCCACCTGAAGCCCAATCCCGGGTTTTTGAGCGGTTCTTTCGGGTGGACGCTTCTCGCAGCCGGGCCATGGGAGGCACCGGATTAGGCCTTTCGATCGTTAAACATTTGGCTGAAAAAATGAAAGGCGAAGTCAGCCTTAAAAGTGAAGAGGGCGTCGGCAGTACTTTTTCACTTATTTTTTCCGGCGTGGTCCGCTAAGCACTCTGTTTTAAAATTCTAAAACTTAAGCTGGATGATCATCCAAATGAATATTCGTCACGGATGATATTTCATGAGCCATAGCACTTTTTTCCGCTGCGGATGACGCGGTTAATATTTTTTCAATCCGGCCCCGAATTTCTTTGGCGATGGTGAAAGAGGATCGGCCGCCGTGCACGGTGGTGAAACCAAATTCTTTTTGCAAGGTCTCAAATACCCGGTGTAATTTGCCCTGATACTTGATGAAGTTTTCGTACATGCCGCCGACCCGCATGATATCCATGCCGGATTCCCAATAGTCCAAATAGCCTCGTTTTTGAAAATTACGCTCAGCGAGAGTCTTTGGATTCACATTCAAATAGAAAACGGCATCGGGTACCAAAGCGAATCCGTAAATATCCTTTAGCCAATCCAATGAAGAACCGCGCACGATATCCCGGGCCATGAGCGTATAGATGTAACGATCCGCTAAAACCACAAAACCCGCTTTGAGGGACGGGATAATGACTCTTTCTAATTGATCCGCGAAATCGGTGGCGTAAAAGAGCTTTAAGGTGGTGGCGTTCAAGGTATTGCCTTGCATGGCCGCGGCTAAGGCCTCTCCTACCAACTCAGACCGTTTAAGGCCGACCACGACGGTGGGATAGCCCTTTCGCTCTAACCAATTTTGCAAAAGACCAATTTGGGTGGACCGACCGGCTCCATCCGAACCCTCAATAACAATGAGCGTTCCCTTCAGCAGGGAAGGGTCAACATTGGGTAAGCCTTGGCCGTAAAAATGTTTGGGTTTCATATTTTGCCGCCTTTCTGGACACGCAGTTTGAAATCAGGCAGGTTAATCCGCTTCTTTACGATATCGCGCATGTTGGCTTGCTGCTGTTCCGAAGGAAGGGTGGCGTTAATGCGTTCAGCGGGAAACTCTTTAAAAATACGGCCGTATTCCTCATAGATTTTGCCCTGGAATATTTTGAATGACTCGTAGGGGTCTTTGGAGAAGTTCATGTCCATACCAGCTTCGTGATACTTCAAAGACGGGCGTCCCTCTAAAATACGACCTAAGGCCACATCCAGAGGAACCTCGAAGAAATAAGTGATGTCTGGTTTTCTGGCGAAACGGTAAAGCTTCCGTAGCCACTCTTTATCGCAGCCCCGAACAGAGTCGCGGGCGAAAGCGGTGTAAACGTATCGGTCCGCCAGCACAATGTAACCTCCCTTTAAAAGGGGAAGAATTTGGCGCTCATAGCGGTCAGCGAAATCGGTGGCATGAATCAGTGAAAAGGTGGTTGGGGTCAAAAGTTTCTTCTTTTTGCCTTTGCGGGTGGCCTGTCTGACCAGCTCGGAAGAGTTCCATTCGGTAAAGAAAACCTTGTAGCCTTCCAGCTCCAGCCAGCGTTTTAAAAGACGAATTTGGGTGGACTTGCCCGAACCATCCAGACCCTCCACAGCGATCAGCTTGCCTTCAATTTCCTTGGGTTCCTTGGCAGCCATGTTTAGCTCCTTACCGAGAATTTAATCTTAAATGTTTTTTCAAAGAGATCGCATTTTTTGAGGAGCGCCCAGCGTTCCAACAGCATGTCTCCCTGGCCAATCAATTTGACTGCGAAGTTAGGACGTTTGAACTCAACTCGAAAGGTTTTCACTTTTGAGCTGTGATCCCGGTCCATGGCGTCGGCCAAGCGCAAGAGTGAGGCTAATTTAGAAACGATTAACCGCTCGCGAGGCAACAAGAGGCGGTAACCGTCATGGGTGGCCTTGGGTATAGCTTTACGGTGATAACGGGCGATGTTGGCGATCAAGTTCACCTGAAAGGCGTTTAAGCCGATGTGCTGGGAAGCGCGGATGAGATAGTAAGAGTGCTTGTGGTGCGAGGCGTAGCTGATAAATTGCCCGATGTCGTGCAAATGAGCCGCAGCTTCCAACAAGAGTTTGTTTTCGTCGCCCAACCGGTGCAGTTTTTTAGTCTTATCAAAAAGCTCAAGGGATAATTTTGCCACGGTTTCGGCGTGGGCTTCATCGTATTTGTATTTCAGGCCGGTTTGCCGGATGGAGGCCAGGACTTCATCCCGATGTAAGGCCGGTTTGCCGGTTAAAAATTCTGGCACCATATCAATCAAAAGACCTTCTTTAACCCCCACGTTGGGTACATAGATTCGGCTTACTTTGCCGATGGCGATCAGTTTTTGAAGCACCGTAATGGCAGGGATGATTACGTCCGCGCGGTCCGGCCTCAAGCCCAATCGGGTCACCCGGTCGTTATAGGAAAGCTTTTTAAGGCGGTTATAAATTAGGTCTAATTCCAGACGGGTAACGAATATGTCAGTGGTGTTTTTTTTCAGTAATTGTTTTTTCAGAGCTAAAAGAGCATCCAGGTTTCCACCGGTGCCCACGCAAATATCCGCTTTTTCGTTCGGCAGTTTTTGATTGAAGCGGTTTTGGGCGGCCTGGACATATTCCTGAACCATCAGGTTAAATTTTTTCTCGCCATACTTCTTTTCTTCCAGTACTTGTAGGAGGCGCACCGCGCCCATTTGAAAGCTTTCGGTAGCCAGTATTTTGCTATTGCGGGCTAAAGTGACTTCGACGCTGCCGCCGCCGATATCAATCAGCATAGCGGTTTTGCCTTCTAAGGGAATTTTCTTGGATACGGCCAAATAAACTAAAAGGGCTTCTTCTTCGGAGGTGATGGGCTTGAGTTCAATACCGCTGGCCTGATGAATCTTTTTAATAAACTCGTCTTTATTGCGGGCTTCACGAACCGCGCTGGTAGCCACGGCCCTGGTTCTCACCACGCGATGCTGTTCAATCAGTTCTTTAAAATGGGTGAAAGCCTCAATGGCTTTTTGAGTGGTTTCTCTGGAAATGGTGCCATGGGTAAATACGTCTTTGCCCAGACGAACCGGTTCCCGAAGGTCTTCCACTATATGCAGTTTGCGATTGTGATCTAAAAAGCCAATGGCCAGGCGCATAGCATTGGAACCCACATCGATAGAACAAAGAGTCGGCATTTTTCCCCTCGTTTGGTGGAACTCGCAGTTTATTAAAAGATAAGGCAGCAGGCCCTTTTATAGGGACTTTGGCTTCAATAGAGATTAATTGTTGGTTAAAACCCCGTGAAAATCAATCAATTAAGGCCGGGTTAAAGCTTTTCAACGGAAGTTCCTGAACCTTCACGACCTTTTTACATGGACGAAACAAACAAAACGTAAGCTTTATTCGTGAAAGGAGGAAAGTTATGGTTCAGATTTTAATTCAACAAGTGACCCGCTGGGATGACCGTATGTTTACCCGGATATTCGGTAACGTCAACCGCAAATCCTGGAAAAAACTCTTTTATCTTTTATCCCGCAGTGCGGACAGTTACTCTTGCGCTTTGATCGGTTTGGTTTGGGCCTGGGCCAATCCCACCACGATTCCTTATGTTCTGGCCGGCGTCATTGCCTTTGCTTTGGAATTAAGTCTTTATTATCTCATTAAAAAGAATGTAAAGCGTCCCCGTCCTTTTAATAAATTGGCGGGCATTCACTGTCTTATCGTTCCTCCGGATGAATTCAGCTTTCCCTCGGGCCACACCGGTGCGGCTTTTTTAATGGCTTCCCTGATTTCTTTGGCCTTTCCCGCTTTATGCGTGCCGGTCCTTTTGTGGGCGGCTTTGGTTGGGTTTTCCCGTATATACCTAGGTGTTCATTATCCTACGGATGTTCTGGCGGGTATGGCTTTGGGGCTTTTTAGCGCGCAAGTCGGTCTTTGGGTTGTTCACTTCTGTTTATAAAGGCTCAAGATTTTTATGAAGAAAATGAAAGCGAAGTCTTTGAAACGTCCGGCCAAAGACAAAATCAAGACTAAAAAAACCAAGACAACTCAAACTGAAAAAAGCACTTTGGGTAATATATTATCTTTTCGCTGGTTTCAAAAACTCTCCAAGAGTCAGTAAACTATATCAGCGGCTTTCATCCACGTCTTTATCTAGAGGAATAACATGATTGTGAAATCACGTCTTCGTTCTGTTTTGTCGTTGACACTATTTTTCATATTATCTCAAACGGCTTTCTCTAAAGATTTTCTCTGGTCCACCAAGGTTAACGCGGGTGGAAGAAGTCTTTTACTGATGTCGGATATTCATTTCGATCCTTTCGCTGATCCGAATTTGGTGAAATCCTTAATCGCGGCTCCGGTGGAGCGGTGGGAGGGGATATTGGAGTCGGCGCCCGACGAACCCTTCGCTCCTTATGGAAAGGATTCAAATTATGTTTTAATGATTTCCGCTTTAGAGGAGGCGCGAAAGGAAGGCCCTTATGAGTTCGCCATCGTGACGGGCGACTACTTGGTTCACGAAAGCCGAAAGCTATTTGAACCCGTTGGCGGCAAAGATGAAAAGGCTTACGAAGACTTTGTCACCAAGACCGAGATTTTTGTCGCCAGGGAAGTTCAGAAACATTTGGAGGGGACAAAGGTTTATTTTTCGCTGGGCAACAATGACTCCGAGTGCGGCGATTACATGATGGCGACCCACACCAAGTTTTTGGCCGCCCTTGCGGACGAGTGGGAAACTTTAAAAAAATACCCCAGCGCTCAAAAGACTATGGCGGAAGCGGGTTATTACGCTGTTCCCCATCCCACCTTGGCGGGAAATGAACTGATTGTTTTAAACGACATCTACTGGTCCAACCATTATTCCGCGGACTCCTGCTATGCCCAACCGAACGACCAGGCAGGGGATCACGAAATGGTTTGGCTGCATTCCCAACTGGCGCAGGCAAGGGCCCGCCATCGAAAAGTGACTTTGGTTATGCACATCCCGCCCCAGGTTGATATTTTTGGCACTTTAAAAGCCGTGGCCAAGGATAAGAAAAAAGAAGGCCGGCTTTTTTGGGAAAAGAAATACGAGAAAGCTTTTGTTCGTCTGATGAGGTCTTATTCAAGTACGGTGGTGTTTTCCTTCGCGGGTCATACCCACATGGACGACTTTAGAATTTTAAGTGATGACCAGGGCCAGCCTTTTTTGGTTACCCATCTTTGCCCCGCGGTCAGTCCTATCCGCATGAACAATCCGGGTTTTCAGGTGATGCGGTACGACAAAGATTCGGGTGAAATGGAAGATGTGCTCACTTATTACCTCAAAAATCTAAGTTCGGCTAAAGGCGCTGGCGGCCAATGGGGGTTGGAATACGCATTTGATTCCACTTATGGGTTGGAGGCTTATAACGCGGCCACTTTGAAGGCTTTGACGGACTCGATGGATAACGATAGCGATAAACTTTCCAAGTTCGCCAAATACTATATTGTTTCTGCCCCGGAGCTGATTACGCCTGATATGTGGAAGCCCCTCAATGATCTTCGTCTGATGGCCGATCAAAAAGAATTAGACGAGAGCTTGAAGCCATAAGCAAAGGCTGATCAAAGGGAATGAGGGTCTAACGCCGAGCGGTAATATCTACACTTCATCGTTCTTTCAATTTGGCACTTTCCTCGTCCTCTCTGGTTTAAAATGAAACCGATTTTAAATAGAGGTTTGAAAAGGGACGATTCTGAACCGGCAAAATTCCGAAAAAATACAAGTCATTGATCTGGTTAGAAGTTTCTCGATTTTCGCTGTCATTGCGTATCATTTAAATTTCATCGCTCCGCTGGGTCATCTTCCTCCCTGGGCCGCCTGGCTTTGGTTAAGTGTGTCGGATAACGGCTATTTAGGGGTTACCATTTTTTTTGTGGTTTCCGGATTTCTCATTACCCGGTTAATTGCCCGCCAACCGGAAGGGTTGTTAAAGCCTGACTTGAGAAGTTTTTACTCCCGCCGCATCGGCAGAATTGTTCCTCTTTTGGCGCTGGTCTGCTTGATAGGCGCCTGGCTTATTTCTCACGCCCCGTCTCAAACACCGCAGTATGAGGCTTGTCTCAAAAGTTCAGAGGCGGTCATCGGCCCGGCGCACTGGTTGACAATCGCTACTTTTACTTGCAACTGGTACGTCACTTTTTTTTCCACTCGCGGTTATAAAGGTCTGCAATGGGATATTCTCTGGTCACTTTCTATCGAGGAGCAGTTTTATTTTTTCTATCCCTTCATCTTGAGGCTTTCTAAAAAGCTGAAAGAGCTGGTGGGGTTTCTCGTTTTTTTAATTCTATTGGGTTTGTTGGTAAGAGGCATTAACTGCTCGATATGGAAAGCGGTTCTTTCTTACAATTCGTTTCAAAACTTTGACGCGATCGCTTTAGGATGTCTTCTTTATTTAACTTTCAAATTTTTTGAAACTGGGCTTCGGAAAAATAAATGGGTTTGTGGGGTTCTCTGTTTGTGCGGGCTGGTGTTAGCTGGATTGGTTTATATTCGGGTGTCTCCCTGGCACCACTTTTATTTCTATTGGTTTGGCCGGTTCGGTCTTAGTTTGGGAGTCGCGTTTTTCTTATTGGGGGCTATGGCCCGTGATTGGTTTGAGTCCCGATATTGGAGCTGGCTGGCGCTGCCGGGGCATCTAAGTTATGGGATGTATCTACTACATCCTCTAGTTCTTTATTTTTTATGGAATTTTTTAAAAGGTCAAAATCTTTGGGTTGGCTTTTTCATTTTGACTGTCGTGACAACGCTGGTGGGGTATGTCTCATTCCGGTTTTTTGAGATGCCCGTTAATCTTTGGATTAGAAAACGACTAAATCCATAGGGCAAACTTCCGGTCGATCCAAAAGAGTTAGACGCCAGTTTAAAAATGGCTGGTTATTCTACGCTTTTCAAATCCTGCTGTTTGCTGTTCTCTTTAGTGTTGGGTGTTGGCGTGGGATTGGCGACAACTTTAGTCGATTCTGGTTTGACAGTGACCGTAGATTGGTAATCCACCCAGGCATTGTTGCTGCTTTTGAAATAGTCATCTGAAACGTAAATTAAATAGGCACTCACCAGGGTTTTTGGGCCGGGCGAATGATCCACCACGTCGCCGTAATGCAACTGGTCAAAAACACCCTTGTCATCCAGATAGGTGGACGCGGTTACTAAATAAATCCTGGTTCCTGGTGTTTTCAAGTAGCGCTGATAATTAAACTCGATACTTGTCCAGCCGTACTTATCGTTGAAATCCCAATGGGTTGAATAAGTGATTGAATCTTTAGTCGTTGAATACTTTGACGCAATTTCTTTTTGTACGGCATTCAGGTTGGCTAGCTCGATTGGCGTTACGGCCAATTGGTAATGACCGTCATAAAATATATAACTGGTTTTATCCTCGTCCGTTTTCTGTACCGCTAGCTTGGTTGGACGATAGTTATCATCCTTGGCGACTGGGTGAAAATTCATCATGACAAAGGCTATGGCCGTTGCCTCAGTCTTTTTTACGGCGTTCACTGCGGAGGATTTTTGCGTTGATTTAAAGTCATCCAAAGAAGTTCCCCAGCCGATGCCGTGGTACCCCTCCGAAACGGCGGCTGGCACAGTGGTTGTGGCTGTCAAGGTGGGGGAGGGGGTATCCGAGGGAGCGGCCCAGGATATGTCATGGTTGAGAATAAGCGCCAAAGTGAGAACCGTTGCCAATTTGAATTTCATTCTAAATCTCCATTTGAGTTAAAGAGCTGTGTAAAGCGGTGTAATTATAGTCACGAACCGGCGGTTTAGGCAGGAGACTAAGTTAATTTCATGTAACGAGACAGGCTTTCCAAAAGGGGTGCGTTTATAATCCCTTTAAATTCCTTTTCCAAATGTTCTTGAGGTGCGATTTGAAAGAAGACTCTTTTTCCATCCATTCGGCGGCGGCTCAGGGTTTTGAAAAGGCGCCGGAATTTTATGAAAGTGGCCGTCCGGATTTTCCACCGCCAGCCATCACGTTTTTGGCGAAAACCCTGGAGATGGGTTCGTCTGCCCGGGTTTTAGATTTGGCGGCAGGCACGGGCAAATTGACCCGCTGTCTTGTTTCATTAGGCGTCTCTGTCACTGCGGTGGAACCGGTGGTGGGCATGCGCGGCAAATTCAGCGCTTTGTTGCCGGGTGTTCCTTTGCTTGCGGGAACCGCCGAAGCCATTCCGCTGGCGTCCGAAAGTGTGGACGTAGTTTTAGCCGCCACGGCCTTTCATTGGTTTGACGGCGAAAAAGCCCTTTTGGAAATTCACCGGGTTCTGAAGCCGGGAGGCCGATTGGGGCTTTTGTGGAATGTTCGCGATGACTCTGCCGCATGGGTGGATGGAATGATGCGAATCGTCGAGACTTACGCGGGTGACGCACCCCGGTACAAAACCTTCAATTGGAAAAAAGCTTTCGATCGAACGGTTTTGTTCACCTCTTTGCAAAACCAGTCATTTCCCTTTATCCAAAAGGGAACCCTGCGGACGGTCTTAGACCGGCTGCGATCCGTTAGTTTTATCTCCGCGTTAGAGAGGGGTCCGCAAGAAAAGCTTTTGGTGCAGGTGGAACAATTGCTTGAAAGTGAATACGGCATCAAGCCCGGCGCGCCTCTCGATATTCCTTATCGAACGGACATTTATTGGTGTTTTAAAAAATAGGTTCGAAGTCAGAGGTAATTAACACCTTATTAACACGCCGCGTTTTGCCAATAGGCGATTGGTCATTAAGATGCTCCGGTTGATATGCCTCAAGGTTTGTGACAGGCAATTATGAATCGGGAGATGGTCATGAAAAAAACAATTATCGCTTTTGGACTCTCGGCCGTTTTACTGCTGGCAGGTATGGAGGCGCCGGCCTTCGCGCATCATGGAGACAAGAAGCTGGCCGATCCTCTGGTGGATCTGACGATTTTATTGGCGCCCCCTCCGGCTCAAGATTCGGAACAAACCCGGGCGGATATTAAGGAACTTAAAAATTATCAAATGACCCGCACGAAGGATCAAGTGGCCTATGCCCAGGCGGACGTGGAAAAGAGTGTGTTTCGTTTTCAAAACGTATTGGGCGAAAAGTTTACGGCTGAAAATCTACCATTGACCGCCGCTTTATTTGAAAAGGCGCTGAATAAGACCAAAGCTACTGCGGATCCGGCGAAGTTTTTCTTTAACCGCCCGCGTCCCTATTCCTATGATTCCAGCTTGAAACCCGCAATTACACTCGACCCCACTCCCTCTTATCCCAGTGGGCACGCCACCGCTGGTGCGGTCATGGCTATTTTGCTGGCTAACATGGTGCCGGAAAAGAAAACTGAGATTTTCAAACGCGGCTGGGAATACGCTCAAAACCGGCTTGTCGGCGGCATGCATTACCGCAGTGATATTGAGGCGGGCCGTATTTCGGGTACGGTGATCGCGGCCTTACTTTTGAAGGATAAAGAGTTCTTAAAGGACTTCGCGGCGGCTAAGGCCGAATTGAGGACGGTTTTGGGTTATTAAAATTAACGGTTTTGATTGGATTGCGGTTTAAAACCATTGAAAACAGTGCCCTTTTTTATGCAACTTTCTTGACAGTTAATCCGTCTGATAAGTAAGGCTGTATAAAACCCTGGAGGCAGAATATGAAAAAGTCACTGTTTGTATTGATCGCATTGGTTTTGCTGGGAACTACTGGTTTCTCATTCGCTCAAGATAAAAACGGAAGCAACCCGAAAATGAGCCCCAAAGCCCGTGTGGCCCGTCAGCATGCCCGTATTAAGAACGGCGTTAAGAATGGAACCATCACCAAGTCGCAACACAAGCAATTGGCGCAGCAAGGCAAGGCTATCAACTCACAGCGTAAAGCGGATTTGGCCGCCAACGGCGGAAAAATGCCGCAATCCGACCGTGCCCAGTTGGAAAAGGAACAGAACGCCCGTTCGCAGGAAATCAAGGCTGACAAAGCTTCCAACCAATAATCCGTCTCATAATGAGAGGGGCCGGAATAAGATTCCGGCCCTTTTTATTTGAGGTTAAAAATTTAGGACATTATTTATCAATCACTTGAAAATGGAGGAACGGAGTTCCATACTTTTGTTAGGCGGTAACTTGAATTGGAGATGGTCCCGTGTCTAAAGTTCTTAAAATAACAAGCCGGTTGGTTTTGGTTCTCGGTTTGATTGCTTTGTCCTTTAAACCCAGTGTTAACAATAGCTCTATTCTCAAGCTGGTTCATCCTCACCATGTTGCTTTTTCCACATTTCAATCACTGTCCCGCCGGTCCCCGCAATCGTCTCACGGTACCGAGTTGCGTTGTAATTTTCAAAAAGCGGAGAACAAACAACGGTTGCCGATCGCGGTTGTCGCAGTACCACTGTTTGACGCTTTTGTTTTTAACGCTCCCCGGTTCACCCGGGAGACGTCTAGTGTTTTTGCTGTAACCGCTTCTTCACCCTCCCGAACGGTTGTTCTTCGCATCTGATTCAAACCTCAAAACTGAGTTTTTAGCCGGGGATATGACCATGAATGCATAGCGTCATAGGATCTCCAGCTTAGTTTTCTATTGAACTCAAACGGAGGTTTGACATGAAATTCAAATTGGCAGTGATTTTAACTTTAGCAGTTCTTCTTTTTTCGGGCATGACATGGGCTTCGGCGGACGACAACGCTTTAGAGGGGTACGACGGCAGTAGTTGGGGTACTTCTTTGAAGGGGTTTAAATCCTCCCACAAATCTTTCGCGGCCGATTCGGTGGAAAGAACCGAGGCGCGGGCCATCGACTATTTGATGATGAATTTCCACGAGGTAGACAGGGATGATGCGTCCCGTCCAGCCAAGTTCGTGGATCAAAAAATAGGCGGAGACCAGGCCGACCATATTTTTTATGACGGCCGCTACAGTTTAGCCGCGGTTCCGATCGCGTCTGAAAATGTGGACGCGATGCGAAAAGCCATTGAAGCCAAGTATTCGAAGAAAGACTCGAAAACCTATTCGGCTTATTGGGATTTCACGGGCGCTTACGGCTGGAAGATGATGGAGTTCGATTATCAGCAGTACGCGAAAACCCCTGGAACTCGGGTCTATTTGGTGACCGCATCTTCTTATTACGAGGATCAGGGCGCCGTGGACCAGGAAAACGACAGTGATGTAGTCGTTCATGGCGCGGGTCCTAAAACGGATTTGGGCGCGTTTTTGATTTATGTTTCGGACGATTATTTCAAAAACACAGACAACGCCTGGGTCGATTATCAAGCTAACAAGCAGAACAAGCCTGAGCTGGAAAAACAAGCGAAAGAAAATCGCAAACAGCAAGACCTGAGCAGCATTGAGTAATTAGGCATAAAGGGATTGAGGCCGAAATGAAACTCACGAAAGATAAAATCTCTCACGTGAAAAAAGCCAGGATAGGGCGGTCCGTTATGGGTCGCCTAGCTGGCTTCGCGCGATATTTTTTAGCTCTTTTGGTGATTTTTGTTTCGGCCCATTCTTTCTCGGCCGCCAGGATACGTTTGGATGGTCATCCCGCTTCCGTTACCTCTTTTGAAAAAAGACAACCTTTTATTCCGTCAACAACCCACTCTTTAAAAACTTCTTTCGTCTCGATTGACGAAAAAAATGATTACTCGTGGTTTGTTTCGGATCAGTTGCGCGCCGCGGTTTGGCTGGCAGACCGTATGGCGGTTGGAATGCCGTTAAAAGCTTTTGAGTCGGATGACTCTCCTGGCAGTTTCCTGGTTTTACCCCTGCGCATTTAAATTCTCATTCTCATCGTTTTAAGCCGTTGAATCGGGCCTGCGCCCGAGGACCACGGTTTTGGAAACTTGGAAATCATTTTTTATTTCCTGAGAACTGAGGACGGACATGCAGAAAAAAATGAAGTTGGGAATCAACGGGGTGCGATATGACTTCCGCTCCTAAATCAAAAACCGGGCGCTTGCAGAAAGTGTTTCGTGTGGGGATGGTTCAACTGGCCATGCGGCGGCCCATCACCATGGTAGTTTTGTGCGCGGCCATTGTGCTGGGGTCCCTGGCCTATCTGGCCCATATGCAATTCGACATCTTCCCGGACCTGGGCACTCCCCAGATTTTCGTGGTGGAACCCTATGGGGGATTAAGTCCCTCCCAGGTCGAAAGTTTTTTGACCTATAACTTTGAGAGCCAGTTTTTTTACGTCAACGGCATCGAGCATATTGAATCCAAGAGCATCGCCCAGACCTCGGTCATCAAACTGGTCTTTTATCCCGGTACCAACATGGCCGGCGCCATGGCGGAGGTAGTGGCTTATTCCAGCCGGGCCCTGAAGAACATGCCCGCGGGCACCTTGCCGCCTCTGATCCTGCGTTTTGACAGCGGCTCCTTGCCCGTGGGCGACCTGGTTTTTTCCAGTCCGGGCCGAGGCCTGGGTGAGATCGCGGATTACGCCCTCAATTATGTCCGCCCGCTATTGGCGACTTTGCCCGGCATTTTGGCACCGAATCCCTTCGGCTCTTCGCCCCGCACCATCGTCATCAATGTGGACCCCAAGCGTTTAAGCCGCTTTAACCTTTCACCGGAAGATGTGGCGGTGGCTCTGGCCAAATCCAACCAGATTGTGCCGGCGGGCAATCTGAATATCGGCATCCAATATCCTTTAGTGCCGATGAATTCCATCGTGGAAAAAATCGACGAACTGCTGAAAGTACCCATCCGGTTGGGCACCTATCCCACGGTTTTCCTTAAGGATATCGGCACTGTTCAGGACTCCACGGACATTCAAGTGGGCTACGCACTCTTGAACGGCCACCGGACCATTTATCTTCCGGTCACCAAGCACTCCGACGCTTCCACTTTGACAGTCGTCGATGAAGTGAAGAACCACATACCGCTTTTTAAAAGCGTGCTGCCCAACGACATTGATGTGAGCTACGAGTTTGACCAATCCAATTATGTGAAGGATTCGATCAGCTCTTTGGCCTTTGAGGGCATCGTGGGCGCGTTGCTGACGGGCCTCATGGTCCTGCTTTTCCTGAACGATTGGAAAAGTTCATTGATCGTAGTTGTTAATATTCCTCTGGCCATCCTGGGGGCCATCATCAGCTTAAAATTGACCAATCAGACCATCAACATCATGACCCTGGGCGGCCTGGCCCTGGCCATTGGCATTTTGGTGGATGAAAGCACCATCACCATTGAGAACATCCATGTGCGTCTAGAAAAGGGCGAGTCCATGGCGACTGCCGCCATCAACGGTACCAGTGAGATTTTTTCTCCCGCGCTTTTGACCATGTTCTGCATTTTGGCGGTATTTATTCCCGCCTTTTTTATGGACGGTATGGCGAAGGCCCTGTTTGTGCCGCTCACCCTGGCGGTGGGTTTTTCCATCGTCTGGGCCTTTTTTCTCTCTATGACTATTGTGCCGGTTTTGGCCACCTGGCTGATTAAGGGGAATCACGGTAAAGCCAAGCCCTCCAAGACTAAGGGCGAACCCTTTATTGAAAAGCTCAGGCGAGTCCATGGTCGGGCGCTGAATTTTATTTACCGGCGACGTGTTCTTTTCCTGACGCTTTACGCCGTCATCGCGGTGGTGGTCATCGGATTATTCGGGACTTTAATCGGGCGCGAAATTTTTCCCCGGGTGGAAAGTCATGACATGGCTCTCCGGGTTCGGGCCCGAACAGGCACCTCCATCGACGAAACCGAAAAGGTTCTTTTAAAAGTCATCGATCTGATCAAGCAAACCGCGGGACCGGACAATGTGATCACCTCCCTGGGCTATGTTGGCACCCAGCCCACCCAGTACGCCATCAACTCCATCTTTCTCTGGTCCTCCGGACCGCAGGAGGCGACGTTGCAGGTGGAACTGAATAAGAAAATGAAACTTCCGACGGAGAACCTCAAAGAAAAACTCCGGTCGGTTTTCAAAGATCAATTGCCTGGGGTGGATATCACCTTTGAGGCCAGCGGCATGATCGACAAGGTGATGAGCGCGGGCTCGCCCACGCCCCTCGAGATCGCCATCAACGGCCACGATTTGGAAGCCGACCGCCAGGTCTCCCAACAGGTTAAAGACGTTTTGCAAGCCATGCCAGGTCTACGGGATTTACAGTTCGGCCAACCCTTTGACTATCCCAGTATCAATGTGAATGTAGACCGGGAGAAGGCGGGTATCCGGGGAGCGCAGATCGCCGATGTGGGTCGGTCACTTATTCCAGTCACGTCTTCCAGCCGGTTTTCTTTGCTGAACTTCTGGGAAGACACCCACAGCGGCATCAATTATCAGGTTCAGGTGCAGGTTCCGTCCGACATGGTGAAATCTGTGGATGAACTGAAAAGGGTTCCTATCTCGCTGAATGGGGGATCACTCCCATTAGATTATTTCGCCACCATTCAAACCGGTACCCAGGTGGCGGAGTACGACCGTTACAACATGCTTCGTATGGCGACAGTGACAGGCAATCTCTCCGGATTGGACCTGGGTCACGCTTCTGAAAAGATTCGCAAAGCCCTTCAGCCCATCCGTGACAGTCTGCCCCGTGGGGTCCAGATGAGGGTGAGGGGGCAATCCGCGACCCTGGATAACATGGTTAAGGGATTAACCGCCGGATTGGGATTGGCCATTGTGGTTATCCTTCTCCTTCTGGCGGGAAGTTTTGAATCCTTTCCCATCGCGCTCATCGTTATTTCCAATGTGCCGGCGGTTTTGTCCGGCGCGCTCATCGTCCTTTATTTCAGCGGCTCAACCTTAAATATTGAATCCTTCATGGGTTCGATTATGGCGGTGGGTGTGTCCGTGTCCAACTCCATTCTGCTGGTCACCTTCGCGGACTTGACCCGCCGGTCGGGGCAAGAGTCCTGGCAGGCGGCCCTCTACGGGGCGCAAAGCCGCTTGAGGCCTGTGCTCATGACCGCCATCGCGATGATTGTGGGCATGCTGCCCATGGCCCTGGGTCTGAGTGAAAGCGGAGAGCAGACCGCTCCTTTGGCCCGGGCGGTCATCGGGGGTTTAACGGGTTCAACCCTCACCACGCTTCTCATCATGCCGGTAATTTACGCCATGGTTCACCGCGGCAAACCGATCCATACCGCCTCGTTGGATCCCATCGATCCCTATAGCGCTTTTTACCAGGAGAAATCCCATGAATAAAAATAAGAATGGATTAGGTCAATGGTTTTGTCTTGGGTTGGGGTTGTTCGCGCTGGTTCCGATGGTTGGTCTCGCCCAAACTTCAGAACTGGGTTTGCAACAGGCTTTGAAATTGGCTGAAGAGGCCAGTCCGGATTTAAAAGCGGCGCAAGCGAGGGAAAAAGAAGCCGGTGAAAACTCCACCATCGCCGAGTCAGGCTTTTTCCCCACGCTGGATTTGGCGGTGGTGGACAGCGGCGGCTTTCCCGGTTCTTCCTCAGGTTTGGATGGATTTAGCGGATTGGTGACTTCGCCCTATCGGTCCGGCCCGGCGGCGGGGGCTTTTTCCAAATGGGACCTGGTGGATATCTCCACTTGGCATGACGTGTCGGCAGCCCATTACACCTACGACGCCAGCCGGGAAGCGACAAGGTTTAAGCGGGCCTCGGTGGATCAACAGGCGCTCAGCGTTTATTTGTCGGGAGTCCGCTATCGGGGCGAATTTGAAGCCTGGCAAAAAATGGTGACTGAGTTAATCGGTATCCAGAAGACGGTCGACCGGTTTGTCCGCAACGGCCAGTATTCGGAAGTGGAGAAAATTTTAATAGAGGACCAGCTGAAAGACGCCAATCGGGAAGTGTCGGATTTCAATTTGAAATATCAGACGGCTTTAACCCGTTTGGGGCTTCTCGTCGGCATGGACCCCGCCCAAATTGTCTGCCCTACGCCGTCGGAACTTTCGGAAGAAGGTTTGAGTGGTTTGTCGGGTGAGGGTTCTAGCCCGCTGGTCTTGGGCGCGGAGTACGCGCAGAAGTCGGCCAAAGAGACGGTCGGAAAATATTCTGCGCAAAACCTGCCCAAGCTGGAGGTGGCGGCAAGCGCCGGTTATTTGAGCGACACCCGGCTGGTGAACTCGCAGGACTATTCGGTTTTTGTCGGCATCACGGTGCCGATCTTTGAGGGCTTCCGCATTGACGCCCAGGAAAAAAAGGCGAAAGCCGAAGAGGAAGCGAAAGCGGATGAACTGGCGTCGGCCAAGCTGACCCTGGCGGATTTGAACGCCCAGTACGACGAGCAGATCGCCACGGCCCGCGAGGATTTGTCCACGCTGGTGCCGGAGCAAACCTCAGCCCAGAGGGGAGTGGAGATCGCCAAACAACGCTATCTCTCTTTCCTCAGCCCCCTGGCCAATTTACAGCAGGCCTTGAAAGACATGGTCGGAGTCGAGTCCCAAATCGCCGAAGTGAAAACCAACCTGCTTTTGGCGATGGGGGCGAAAGCCTTTTTGGACGGCAAAGCCCTGCCGGGGGAGCGTTAACCATGAACACTCCCGTTTTTCGTAACCTCACCGCGCTTCTTTCGCTACTAAGGCTTGTGGATCGGCCGGTAGGCGAGAAGCGCTTTTTAAACCGGGGTTCATGGACCTCATATTTTTTAATTATCGGAGTCGTAAACCAGGAGGCGAAGTATGAGGCCCAGTGGAAGTCCCGCGTTGTTGGAAGAACGCCGTAAAAAAGCCATTGAACTGCTGGGCCAGAATCTCAGGCCCGTGGATGTGGCGAAACGGCTGGGGGTGGACCGCCGCAGTGTGCGGCGCTGGAAATCCGCTTATATCAAAAATGGGGCGGCGTCACTTAAATCCAGGCCGGCGCCGGGGCGCACCCCTAAGTTGAATAAGTCGCTCAAGGCGAAAATTTCCAGAATGATCGAGAAGGGCCCCGCTAAGTTTGGTTTTAAACAGAGGGGATGGACCTATTCCCTGATCGCCAAAGTGATTAAAAACCAATTGGGAGTTGTTTATCACCGCAATTATATCGGCCCCTTGCTTCGGTCCATGGGCTGGAATATGGGACGTTTAAAGACTGTGGGACAGTCCCGTCTTCATCGGGTGAAGTTAAGCGCGTAAAGAAAGAATGTCCGCCATTCGCGCTTTGCGGCCCAAGTAGGACATTGTTTAAATATCTTTTTATTTCCGGCACCCGGTCGATGTTGTGCCCTCATAATCCTCTTGTTATTAAACCCGGGAAGCAATTACGAGTTTCACAAGTGGGACATTAAATATAGTTAATGTCCTAACAGTTAACAATTATTTAACAATCCCGAAACTTTCCAACGGGGTTAAACGTGTAAATTCCCGCCTGAAATTTCTTTGATTCCGGGTTTTTAAGTTGTTCCTGTCGAAATACCCGGGTCGGAGCGGTTTTAAAAATTTTAAGGAGAAACTATGAAACGGTTTTGGTTATTGGTTTTGTTGATGACCGCTTCGCTGGTGGCTTTGCAAGTGCCAGCCTTCGCCGATGATAATTCGAAGGTTAATACAGCGGACAGTATGGAAGATGTCAACTCGGCAATCGGAGCGTTGCAGGGTTCGTTTAACAATGTGCAAGCCGCGGTGGCTGGCATTGGTTTATACGGCGATGTGCGTTTTAAGTATTCCAATAAGACACAGGCGAATACTTTGGCGACCATCTATGACCAGGACAACATGCAGGTTCGCGCCCGCATCGGCATCAAGAAGACTTTTGGCGACGTAACGGCCAATGTCCGTTTGGTGACTGACGCGAATACCACTTCAGCCGCATCATTTAGCGGATATCCGAACAGCCAAACCCCGGCTTTGGGCGACGGTTTGTCGACCATTCCGGTTTATTTTGACACGATCAGCATTGCCTGGAATCCAGGTTTCTTGAACAAAGAATTCACCACTGGCGTCGGTAAGTTCCAAAATATTTTGGACTACACCCCGATTACCTGGGATGACACTTTGACCCCGGAAGGCGCTTATTTTCAATGGACCTTGCCGGACACTGGTACGACTTTGCGTACGGTGTATATCGACTATGACAATCCGCAAATCAAAAACACCACGGTGGTCACGGGTACTTTGACCCAACAAAACAACGGCGTGGCGACGACCATTCCGGAAGACGCTTATTTCTGGACTACCCAGTTGGCCCAGAAAATCACGCTGGATAAAGACAACACCATCAACTTGACT
>Ga0206858_1036_pt1 | contig 43262 bp, 32 predicted proteins | sample Alteio_BWOrgCont_46_FD_152622 | JGI IMG/M metagenome (GOLD analysis project Ga0206858, IMG submission 152622) | Enriched cells from forest soil in Barre Woods Harvard Forest LTER site, Petersham, Massachusetts, United States -... | ecosystem: Environmental > Terrestrial > Soil > Temperate forest >... | reverse complement strand
ATGAGGCTTTTTATACCATGAATATTCTGAAAAAACTTACCAAATTAGTTCTAGTCGTAGCAATCAGCATAAGTACCAGCGTACCTGCCACAGCTTGGATGATGGGAGGCAAGAATAGCTTGCCCACCAGTCTAGGCATATATGATTCAAGTGGACGTCGCGTACCTAATCACGACATACCAGAATTTTTCAGGCAGCAGAAGCGACATGCTGCTGCTGTGCCAGCCCTCAGACAATTCTTTATCAATGAAAAGAAGTGGGTCGATGAACTTGTTGTTAACAAGACCAAAGAGATAGTAATGCCTATGCTTCCGGCTATATTTCATGAATCAGGCAGTGCATGCGCTTGTTGTCAGCCAGCCGAAGCCATGGAGACGTGGGTAACGAAGCTGCAGGAGCACGCTCAGCTTCTAGTCCTAGAAAAGATCAAGAATCTCAGCTCGCTTAAGGATAGTGTACCGTTAGCAGAGCGTCAGGCTTTGATTAATGCAACATGTGATCAGATGCATAAGATGCTTGGATTCTCTGGCAGCCATAAGCATATGCAAGCATTCATGGATGCGTCATATAGTAAACACGAACAAGAATTGAAAGACTTGCAGGCAGCTGGAAAATCTTATTCAGACGTTAATGCGATGTTGATTGAACGATATGCTGTGCCATGTTTGTACTACAGTATTTACCAAGAGTTTTTATTGCTACAAAAAACCTATCCGCTAAAAGATAGTGATCTGCCTGCAGAAATTAGAAATTCGGTTAATAATGATTTTGTTAAGGCGTTGGTAGCCGATTTGCAGGATCTTGAAAAAGAGATAAAGCGTGTTTTAGTCGAAAACGATGAATGCTACCTAGCTATAATGCTCAAGCCAAGCTCAAAAGACATTCTTGAATGTTCGAAAAACTGGTCACAAGCCATAGAAGAGGTCAAAAACGACCTTAAGACAATGTATGGTAAGGTCAAGCCAGAATCCTTTAAGCTTGGTGAGGCACTAAGATTGATTATCAAAAATAATGAAAGTGTGCTCATTAAAGTAGGGGTAGGGTCTACAGTCAGCGTTGAGAGTATGCTTGTTGGACGCATGCTTGCATATAAAATCTTCTCGATAGCAGCCTGCTTGCTCCTTGAACGCTGTGATAAGAATCAGCTGAACTGTTGTGTCGATGACGTTATTTGCTTATTGAATGATCTAAACAAGAAATTCATCGAAACCGCAACGCGCATGATATCGGCAAATGATGTCGGCAGGGTTGCTCAATCCGGTAAGGTGATTGGCAAGGAAGGCCGCACACCGAACAAAAATAAGAAATCTAAGATGGCCAAGAAGTCTCAGGCCAAGAAGAAATAGCATTTCAACCGGTTTTTCCAAGGCCGCGTTAATCTAAAAGTAACGGCGGGGCACAGGCCCCGCCGTTTTTCGTACACATTATAGCTGCGCAAGGCTTTTAATAAGTTCTTGGGTGCCTACAAAAGAAAGAACAACATCGCCACATTGCCTTTCAAATGGCGTGTTTACATCGCTTGCGACAACATAATTTTTACCGATAGGATAATGGCGCCGAAAAGCGGCAATGTTAGTGCCAATATCAGAAGCGCTTGATCGTCCCAAATCTAAGCCAAGGCTGCTGTACTTGCATTCTATCGCGGTAATGGACTTGGTAAATTTATCATATATAACAAAATCAATTTCATGGCCTTGCTTGTCACGCCAATAGTTAATGGCATGTGTTTGTAATTGTCCGTGCATTTCGTTTAAAACGCACTGTTTCCATAAGAGCCCTAGATCTTCTTTTCGAAGCTCCCTCCAGCCTTTGGCATAACATACAGCGCCAGTATCAAAGCCATATATTTTTGGCGCCAGAACAATTTCGCTTGGTTTATAGGTTGAGTACGGCCTAATGACGTGTACAACAAACGTTGCTTCAAGAACTGCTAAATAATTGTTGATAGTTTGTCTGCTTACTTCGCAGGGGCCGGCGAATTTACTTGCTTCAAACTGTCCGCCGCTCTGAGCTAGTAATAGTTCTGCAAACTTTTGAAAAGAGTACCGCTTGCCTACTTTAAACATTTCATAAATGTCTTTTGCCCAGTAGGCATCAATCCATTCTTTAAACTCATTCTCGGGTAATTGATTGGATGCAAAAAATGACGGCAGGCCTCCGCATAGAAATCTATGGCGAAGGTCTTCGTTACCAAAGGCATGCATTTCTTGCAATAGAAGTGGCGTGAGCCATAATTCCCTTTTTCTCCCCGTCAACGTATCTTTAAATTTTGCGCTTGCACCCAGCGTTGAAGAGCCGGTTGCAATAATGTTGACTTGGGGGTAATGATCAGCGGCAATTTTTAAGATTTCTGATGGATTATCGAGACGATGGATTTCATCAAGAATAAGGCGCTTCCCTTTGTGGCTGGCCAAAAAATCTTCTGGATTGTTGCACAATTCACGGACGGTTGGTAGCTCACAGTCAAAATACTCAATGTTGGGAAGGCTGCGACAAAGACTGGTTTTACCTACCCGACGGACGCCCATAAGCCAAATTACGTTCCGTTCTTGCCAGGCAGCTTCAATGAGTTTTTCCCAAAAAGTGCGTTTTATAAGCATTTTTTCCTTCTTTTTTAACTAAGTGTTAAGTCAATGTAACATATAGTCATACCAAATGGAATATATACTTTACATTTGGTTTATTTTGCCAAGGGAATCTAACGTGCAAGGTGCCTGGCGATGAAAGCCATGAGATCTCGCCGTTTTTCATACAAACAAAGCATATCATGGCCGCTCTTTTAATCCCCCATTACCGTAACCATTGAAAATTATTTTCAAATTATGATTTAATATGGGTAGTAGGCAGAGAATTTACTAGTCTTATTAATCCTGATAGAAAATATTGAACTTATTACATAAGAGTTACATAAGAGGGGAAGGGCGCTTCATGAATAAGATTGCATCAGTAATCGTCAGCTGTATAGCGCTTATCGTATTATTGCACGGGAGCTCCCGTGCGGTCATTAGCAACCACAACACCGATCGTCAGGTATGGCGTATGGTACAGGACAGGGCCAAGGATACGGTGGTACAGCTCTTTGTGCAGACCAGTATCTTCAATTGGCTGCAGCCCTTCAAGGCTCCCGACCATAAATTATCATTTGGCTCAGGTTTCTTTATTGATGACCAGGGTCATTTTATCTCAAACTTCCATGTTGTCGACCAGGCATGTGACATCAAAATTCAAATTCCATCGTGTGGCAAGGAACAATTTAACGCACATATCGTGGGCGTCTGTCCAGACCGCGATATTGCCCTGCTCAAATTAACCAAAGACGCTTACCGTCGCGTAACCGCGCGCCTGGGCACAATACCATTCTTAACCTTTGGCGACTCTGACCAGGTGCTCCGTACCCAAGAAATTTTGGCGCTTGGCTACCCATTGCGTCAAGAAAAGCTTAAAAGCACCCAGGGCATTGTCAGCGGGCGAGAGATTTATAAGGGCGAATCATACATTCAGATTACCGCGGCATTAAATCCCGGTAATTCCGGTGGGCCATCAGTGCTCGGGGGCAAAGGCCTTGTTGTTGGCATCAACACTGCCCGTATGCGTACGGCGCAAAACATTGGCTACATTATCCCCAGCAACGATGTTAAAAGCATCATCAGGGACCTGTACACTATCAAATTATTACGTACCCCCACTCTTGGGTGTGAGTTCACGTATGGCACCCCACACTTAACCCGCTTTTTGGGTAACCCAGAGCCGGGAGGTTTGTATGTTTCTCGTGTATCAGAAAATACGCTGCTTGCCAAAGCTGGCATGCAAGAGGGAGATATGCTTTATAGCATTAATGATTATCGCTTGGATGCCTACGGCGAAGCCAATGTGCCGTGGGGAGAGGATAAAGTACCGGTATCAGCGTTGTTGAACCGTTTTGTCCTTGGGGATGTGGTGCGGGTGTCGTTCTACCGTAATGGCGTTTTACACAGTAATAATACACGTTTTGAGCTGCTACCGGAACCGCCCATCAGGCGTTATTACCCAGGCTTTGAAAAAGTACCGTATCAAATTATTGGTGGTATGGTGATTATGCCACTTGCGCTTAATCACCTAGCAACTTTTGAGCGCCGTGATAAGCGCGTTGCCCGAACGCTGTATAAATACGCGCAACAAGAGCATCAATATGCGCCACGGCTGGTTGTGACGCACGTTTTTCCTGCATCACAGGTGCAGGAGTCGCGTTCGCTGCAGGTTGGCGATCTGATTACCCAGGTCAATGGGCAACCGGTGTGTACTCTGGATGAATTGCAAAAAGCCTTCAAAAGTGCCTTTGACAATGCATCCAGCACCAAATTGATCACCTTAAAAACTGAGGACAAAAAACTGATCGTGCTTTCAATTGATCGCATGGTGCGCGATGAGCTGCGGCTATCTAAGCAGTATCGCTATAAAAAGTCGGCATTGGTTGCGCACTTGGAGCAACGCAAATCATCCCAAATGCTTCTTCAGTAATTCCTGGATCAATACAGGATTTCCTTTGCCGCCGGTTGCCTTCATGGCCTGCCCGACAAAGAAAGGAAATAACCGATCATTGCCTGCTTTATACTTGGCAACGTTATCGGCGTTATCCTGAATAATCTTTATAATGATAGGCTCCAGTGCGCCGACAGAATCAATCTGTTCAAGGTTCTTTTCTTTAATAATGCAGTCAGCACCTTTGCCGGTTTGGATCATTTCAATAAAGATTTCTTGGCCAACCTTACTGTTAATAACCCCTTTATCCAGGGCGACTACCAACTCTGCCAGGGCCTGGGCCGTCAACTTGGTTTGTTCAAGCTCTAGCTTGTGTTCTTTCAGGTAAGCAAGTAAGTCACGCAAGATCCAATTGCTTGTCTGCTTTGGCTTGTTGCTAATGCGGGCTGCCTGTTCAAAAAAGCGCGCTATGGCAATTTCTGATACCAAAATTTCAGCATCATTGGCAGATAGCGTGTACTCGTCCTGAAAGCGTCGTGATTTATTATAAGGAAGTTCAGGAATCATGTGTCTGATGCGTTCAAGCCATGCGTCATCAATCTGTATTGCTGGCAGGTCTGGTTCAGTGAGGTAACGATAGTCTTGCGACTCTTCTTTAGAGCGCATAAACACTGTCTTTTGATGTTTTGTGTCCCACAGACGTGTCTCCTGTTTGATACGCTCACCATTTTCCAGCATTTCGATTTGGCGACTCATTTCATGTTCTGTTGCCTGAGCGATGAACTTGAAAGAATTAATATTTTTCAGTTCAACCCTGGTACCAAATTTTGTCTCGCCTTTTTTGCGCATGGAGATATTGATATCAGCTCTGAACGATCCCTCTTCCATATTCACATCGCTAATGCCTAGATATTTAATCAGGGTATGTAGATTCATAAGGTATGCGCGAGCTTCGTATGTGCTTGAAATATCTGGGTGCGTAACTACTTCTAACAATGGGGTTCCAGCACGATTGAGGTCAACCCAACTTTTGCCTGCCATGCCATGAATATTTTTGCCAGCATCCTCTTCCATGTGAATACGAATGAGGCGTACTTTTTTTTCGCTGCCATCTGCGCATTGAATTGGAATGTAGCCATCGCTGCAGATAGGCACATCTGCCTGAGTGATCTGATAATTTTTAGGAAGGTCTGGGTACATATAGTGTTTGCGTGCAAAGCCGCATGTACGTGCTACGGTGCTGTTGGTTGCTAGGGCAGCCATAATGGCATAATCAACTACTGTTTTATTCAGCACTGGCAGCGTGCCAGGGTGCCCTGTGCACACGGGGCAAATATTCGTGTTCGGTTCCTGGCCAAAATGGTTGGGACAGCTACAAAATATTTTAGATTTTGTTTTCAGTTGTATGTGGACTTCTATACCGATCACTGCTTCATAAGATGGGTGGTGATCAAGAACGCTCTTTACTTCGCTGGACATTATATTACCTCAAGCTACATTTGCTGTATCGTGAACTGCATATCTTCATATTGTTCATTGCATTCTAGAACGGCTTTGCAGTTCAGTTGCTTTTCTAGTTGCAGTATTGCTTGGTATTCATTATGAATAAGGTATTCAAAGACTCGATTAGAGACTGAAAGGGTTACCGAGCTGGTGAGCGATTTTCGCTTAACCTCTTCTTTAAATTCACGTAGAATTTGAAAGCTAAGGCTCTGTATTGATTTAACAAAGCCGCAACCGGTGCATGCGCTACACACATTAGTCAGCTGTTGCAGCAGTGTTTTGCCCGAGCGCTTTCTGGTCATTTGAATGAGGCCGAATTCAGACACCTTAAGCGTGACTGATTGGTACTTGTCCTTTTCTTTCAGCATCTTTTCAAGGAAGCGTGATAGTTTTGTACGATTGCTCAGATTGTTCATATCAATGAAGTCAATAACGATAAGGCCACCAATATTGCGCAAGCGCAATTGGGTGACAATCTCATCGGCTGCTTCAAGATTTGTTTTTAAGATCGTATCTTCAAGTGATGTGGTGCTGCCGGTAAATTTGCCGGTGTTGACGTCAATCACTGTCATTGCTTCGGCTGTTTCGATAACCAGAGAGCCACCACATTTTAAGAAGACCTTCTTTTGTAGCGCCTTTTCAATCTGTTCATCAATGCCAAAGCGTTCAAAGAGTGATGGTGGACCGCTATAAAAGCGCAATTTGGCCACATCTTCAGGGGTAAAATGTTTAACAAATTTATGCAAGCTTTGCAGCTCTTCTTGATCATCGCTGACTACAAGCTGCACATCCTCATCTAAATGGTCTCTCATGACGCGTAGCGGGAGCGACAGATCTTCATGGATCAGATCGCCGGCCTTAGCCTTTTTAAATTTTTTGACCACCGATGACCAGGTTGAGATGAGAAATGCTAAATCTTTCTGAAGATCTTTAGCTGAGCGTCCCTCGGCTGTGGTGCGAATGATTGCTCCCATGCCGGGTGGTAAATTTTGCTGTAAAACTTCGCGCAAGCGAGTTCGCTCTTCTTTGCCCTCAATTTTTTTTGATACACCCAAATGTGGGATATTTGGCATAAGAACAATAAATTTGCCGGGTAGGGTAAAACAGGTGGAGAGCTTGGCGCCTTTTTCGCTGATCGGCTCCTTAATAACCTGAACGAGAACCTCTTCGCCTTCAGTAAAAATTTTGCCGATATCAAGAGAACCTTTGATTTCGCGGTGCGTAAACTCTTCGCGGCCATCGTCGGTTTGCAAAAAATCGGTGATGCGCTCAGTTGCCAGTGCCCTATCAACTTCGGTAATGTGCAAAAAGCCTGCCTTTTGCTGATTGATATCAACAAAGGCAGTTTGAATGCCGGGCAGAAGCTTAGAGATGCGTCCTTTGAAAAAACAGCGATCCAAGTCCTCCTTGTTATGCGTATCAAAGTAAATATCCTGAAGCTTGTCATTGTTCAGGACGGCAACGCGTGTTTGCCAACTGTCTTTATTGATTAAGATTTTTTTCACAACCAGTGCCTCATTGCAGTTAGGTCTTTCCACTTAGATGACTGAATGAAGGTATTAAAAGTGGATTTTTAAATTTTTTGCAGTAATATGTTAATGATTATTTGCCTAGTATAATAAAACTTTGCAGTAATGGGTAGGAATTTTAGGGAAAATGTGCTAAAGTTTGGCCAGCAACAAAAAAACAAGGGGATCAATCCCCGTTCCAGTCAATGAAGGAGATTCTATGGATAAGCTAGCGAATAAGTTAGGCTTGCTGTGTGTGGTTTTGGTTCTTTTCGCGCCAGGATGTGGCAAAAAGGACGAAAAAAAGGCTGATGGAAAAGGTTATTCCAAGGTGGCGCATGCCGGCAAAGATATCCCACTCTTAGCAGAAGATCTTTTGGAAGATGACAACATTTCGAGCTTTGCCTTTGTTGATGATGAGGGCATTGGAGCAGACAACAAGCAGACGCTAGCATCAAATGAAGATACTATTGTTAGCAAGGACATAGAGATTGATGCTGAATCAATGGAAACAGAAGATGGACAAGTTGAACCGTACTCTTTTAAGACCGTATATTTTGATTTTAACAAAAACAGTATCCGTGATGACCAAAAGACCGTCGTAGCTCAAGACATTAAGGTAGCTATGGATGCAGCAGATCAGGGCAAAGACGTTGTTGTAGAAGGGCACTGTGACCAAGTTGGTTCAGCTGCTTACAACTTAGCGCTTTCCCAGCGACGTGCTGAATCAGTAAAACAAGAAATGATTCTTGCAGGAATATCAGCTGATAAAGTCAAAACGCTTGGTTATGGTTATGAACGCCCAGTAGTGTGGTCGGATCAACAAGATCGCGCCCAGCTGATCAGGGAGCTTCAGCCAAACCGAAGAGCTGAGATTATCACCAACTAAGTAACGTAAAAAATATTTTTTTAAAAAGGCCCGGAGTTCCGCTTCGGGCCTTTTTGTATCTATCCTAAACAGGGTTGGATAATTTTAAGGAACTTTTGAACGCTAGATTTGTTGGGTAATTGTAATTGTAATTGTAAATCAGCGTTGATTTTGCTTGGACGTCATCCTCGTGAAAACGAGGATCCAGGGGAACAATAGATGGGCTTTCTCAGTTTCCCCTGGATCCCAGAGCCTGCCCTCGGCTCGATCGAGGGTCAAGCCTGGGATGACGTCGTCTGCGTAATAGTCTTTTGAAATAAAAATGACATCAATCTCCAGAAAGGTAATTCCTATGAACCGTCTTTATAAAACCACACTCCTTGCCGGCCTTCTTGTCGGCGCAAGCGTGCTGCTGCACCAATCAGCCACATGCAACACAAGCCAGGCCGCTACGCCATCGACACACGGGGTGAACGCGCCAGTGCCGATCCCCCAAACAGAAGCCCAAAAGGAGCGCAGCCGCGACATTAAAAGCTTGCTGGAGGATGCCATCACTACGCAATCCAGTGCGTGGTATATTCTCCTGCTGGCCTTTTTAGCCGGTATTCTAGTCAGCTTTACGCCATGCCTATACCCAATGATTCCGATCACCGCCGGCATTTTGCAGGCGCAGGCCGGTAAGTCGATGACCCACAATTTCTTGTCGGCGCTTTCCTATGTGACCGGGATAGCAACCATTTATGCAACACTGGGCTATGTCTCAGCAAAGTTTGCCATTATGTTTGGTAAGTGGCTTGCAAGCCCATTCTTTATGGTGGCTATAGCATTATTCTTTCTCTATTTTGCCTTTTCAATGCTTGGTTTCTACGATATGTACATGCCATCGTTTCTATCTGGTGGCACACAGCTTGCTGGCAAAAGAGGATCACTGCTATATTCCTTCCTCTTTGGGCTGGTGTCCGGCACTGTTGCCTCCCCATGCCTCACCCCAGCATTGGCATTATTGCTTGGTATGGCGGCTAAAGAAGGTAACCCGCTCATGGGCTTTTTGACGCTCTTTAGTTTTTCTATGGGTATGGGCGTGCTCCTGATCCTAATCGGCACCTTTTCAAGTACCATTACTTTGTTGCCGCGTTCAGGCGAGTGGATGAATTATATCAAGCAGGCCTTTGGCTTTCTAATGCTTGCTATGTGTGTGTATTTCCTACAGCCGCTGTTGCCACTCATGGTTCGCTTGGGATGTTACGGCCTGGTGAGTGCTAGTGGCACAATTTTTTATTTTTCCCAGGCAAAAAAGAGCAGCGTTGCCCTTGTACTTGGCATTCTGGGGCTGCTGGCGACCATTATGTTAGGGAGTTGGTTTTTGCGAGGGATTGTTTAGGATAGCTGCAAACGTATAATTTGCATCGAAGATATACGTATACCATTTGGGGCGAACACTATCAAAGGCTGTTCGCCCTTGCGCCGTATTTACATGCCCCAAACGCTGATTGTTTTATCCCCTATCTGCTCTTGGCGCTGATAAATTTTCTGCGTCCAGGTCTTCTTTGCGTTTCTATCAAAAATGACAAGATGTCCTTCGGTTGCATCGCTTTTATCCATGTATTGGGCGGTTTGTTCAAGCCCTTCGAGTAATGCTTGTGGCCCATACCAGATTTTTAATTCTATCACAATACGTTGTTGCCCAATTTTAACGAGTATATCGACACGTTTGCTTCCTAAGGCATACTCGTATTGTATCCCGCTCATCCCGAGTGCCGCGCCTTGCGCGGTGTATCGAGGGACACCGTTAACAACTCGCTGCAGAAAGGCAAAAAGTATCAGGTGTGGGCCTGACTCAGTATACTGAGCATCTTTCTTATTTTTTTTGTCTGCTTTAATCCAGCACTCAGAATTTTCCCTAAAAAATTCTGTAAACATACATAAAAGCTTGCGCATGTTCAAAGAGCCATCAGTATTGTAATAGTCAACTGATTGGCCTGACATTGCACTCTGATATTTGCTGGATAGGACGTACGGTAAAATTTCCTGATAAATAGGATTGGCAATCCATATATTCTGAAAATCCCTTTTAATAAGGCCTAAATCTTCAACATACTTGATATCATCATCATCCATAGGCTTTGATACAGCGCCATTAATGATTGCATCAATAACATTGCGAACCCGCTCTTCGGTAAGTCGGCTGACGAGAGCATCAAGATGGGTTTCTCGCCGTTTAATCAAAGCTTCTTTTGCAGTCTCAATAAGCTCTTTTGTAATGGTCTTTGAACAATCAGGAACGCCAGATCTGAGCGTTGTTGCCGGATCGGTAAAGCAGGCTTGATAGGCGAGTGCGTTCACTAGCCAAGGCTGCCCTTGTGTAAGGTGATACGCATGATCAATGGCTGATGGTGTAAATTGTTGTCCTGTTTCTTCTGTATGCTGTAAGTAAAGCATGCGTACTTGTTCCTGGGTAAAATCACGCAAACGTTCGGATGAAGCTTTAATATTAAATGGGCTGTAAAGCACGCCTAGCTCTTCTTGGGTCTTTGTTTTTACTTTGTAGTCCCGTAAATCGCGTACACCAATTAAGCAGACTGTTTGAGGAAAATGTTTGGGGCGTGTTGAATACCCTGAACGTAATTGTTTTAAGACAGAGATGAGTGAATCACCAATAAGTCCATCAAATTCATCAAAAAAAAGTATTAGTGGCTTGTCGCTGTGATCGGTCCACCAGGTAAGGAACTGATTAAGCAGCGTCTCATAACTAATTGCTCCGTGTGACAATGTATCAACCATTTCAAGCGTTGCTGTTTCTCCCGGAAATTGTTGTGCAATTTTCCCTTTTATTTCCTGCAGTAAGGCGAGCGCTGATTTTTTAATATCATTGACGGCTGTATGAGCCATTTCTGTGCTTACGTACAGCGCCTTATATGTACCCTGTCTGTTGAGATGATCACCAAATTCTTGTATTGCCGTCGTCTTGCCTGATTGCCGTGGAGCATGCAAAATAAAATAATATTCTTTTTCAATAAAATCTTCGAGTTGCTCCCAATCGAGTCGATGCGGAATAAAATAATGGTTTTCGGGGTTAATGCTGCCAACCGTATTAAAAAATCTCACAATATCTCCAAGGTTTTATATTTTTTCTCCCTCAAACTGCAATTATATGCAGTTGCACTTGTTTTATCAATAAACAATTAAGGCAAGGCATTTTTCTTTGCCTTCGTTTTTCCCAAAAAGCTGCTAAACTAAAGCTGCTTTAGAAAGGATTTTTATATGCAGCTTTTAAAACGCACGGTCTATTGTGGGCAGGTGAACAATTTACAATTAAATACAGAGGTTATTGTTAATGGCTGGGTCGCCAAAAGACGCGATCACGGCGGCGTCATCTTTGTCGATCTGCGCGACCGTACCGGCATTGTACAATTAGTCTTTGATCCACAGGCTGATGCAGGCATTGTACAGGCTGCTCACGCACTGCGCTCAGAATTTGTTATTGCCGCCAAGGGCGTGGTTGTAGCACGCGCACCTGAAGCGGTGAATGATAAAGTGGCCACCGGTCATTGGGAAATAAAAGTTTCCGAGCTTGTTATTTTCAACAAGGCAAATCCACTGCCATTTCAATTGGATGAACAGGACAAGGTCTCAGAAGAGCTGCGCCTTAAATATCGTTACCTGGATATGCGTCATAAAAAGATGCACGATATCCTCAAGATGCGCCATGAAATGCTCTTTGCTATGCGTGAATATTTTTATAAACAGGGTTTTTACGAGGTAGAAACGCCAATTCTTTCCAAGAGCACGCCCGGCGGTGCACGAAACTTTTTGGTGCCATGCCGTACGCAGCCAGGAACCTTTTATGGGTTGGTTGAATCACCACAAATTTATAAGCAATTATTGATGGCCGGCGGACTGGAAAAGTACTTTCAGATTGCACGGTGTTTTCGTGATGAGGCTCTGCGCGCCAGTCGCCAGCCAGAATTTACACAGCTTGATATCGAGATGTCCTTCATTGATGAACAGGATATTCAAACGGTGTGTGAAGGCCTCTTTAGCATTCTGTGGAAAAAATTCTTGAACATTGATCTTCCGTTGCCTCTGCCTCGTTATACGTATGACGATGTCTTTGCCCGTTATGGTTCAGACAAACCGGATATGCGCTTTGATGTGCAGGTTAACGATGCGACGCCACTGTTTAGTTCACTCGGCCTGAATTTTATCACGAGTGTTGTCGCCGGTGGGGGTAAGGTAGGCTGCCTGATAGTAAAAGACCATCGCTTCTCACGCACAGACTTAGACCGTTGGACCGACCATGTGACCAAAGAGCTTGGGGCAAAAGGCCTCTTGTGGTTTCGCTGGAAAGAGGATGGCGCACTGGAATCCACCATCGCTAAGCATGTGCCGGCTGATTTTTTACAAAAAGCTCAGACAGCAATCCCCGGCCTGACAGCACAGGACACTATTTTTGCCATTGCCGGTGATTATGATGATGCCTGGACCGTCCTTGGTCAGTTGCGCTTGTCGCTTGGCAAAGATCTTAATCTGATTGATCATAGTACATATAAGCTTTTTTGGGTTACTGATTTTCCTATGTTTGAGTGGAACAAGGAGACCAAGAGCTGGCAGGCGCGCCATCACCAGTTTACCTCACCGCAAGAGGGCTGGGAGCAGCAGGAGATTAAAGATGTGAAAGCACGTGCATATGACCTTGTTTGTAATGGTGAAGAGCTTGGCGGCGGGTCGATTCGTATTCACTCATCCGATGTGCAGAATAAAATATTTGATATCATTGGTATCGATCGTAGCAAGGCTGAAGAGAAGTTTGGCTTCTTGCTTGAATCACAAAATTTAGGCTATCCGCCCGAGGGTGGCGTTGCCTTTGGTGTCGACCGTTTGGTTATGCTCTTAAGTGGCACTGATGCGATTCGTGATGCCATTGCATTTCCAAAAACCCAAAGCGGCAGCTGTCTTATGATGCAAGCGCCGTCAACGGTTGAAGATGCGCAATTACGAGAACTGTCTATTAAAAGTACCATTGTAGAAAAAAAAGCTCAGCATTAGAGCTGTTATTGTGAAGGATTATCATGGCTATTTCCGTTACCTCAGACTCCTTTGATCAAGAAGTATTGCATTCAGCCCTGCCTGTTGTGATCGATGTGTATGCAACGTGGTGTGGCCCGTGCAAAATGATGGCGCCCCTCTTTGAAGAATTATCCAAAGAGCTGGCAGAATCATACAAGTTTGTAAAAATTAATATTGATGAAGAGCGTGATATTGCGGTGCAATACAATGTCTCCTCGATTCCTACCTTCTTGTTTATCAAGGGCGGCAATTTGGTGGCAAAAGAGACTGGCTTTATGAATAAAGAGGTTCTGAAGGCCAAGATCACCAGTCATCTGGGATAGGGTATAGCTCATAGAGATGGTGTACAAAAAAGGCGTCGATTGAGTTCGGCGCTTTTTTTTGTATCGAACATTAAACTTTGGTCATTGGCTTTATTTTGGTCAGTATTGTTCGTATGAGCTGGTAGTAAATCTGTGCAGCATCCGCAACAATCTGCGCTACCTCTTCTCGATATAAGTGCGATGTTCGATTGCGACTGTCAATCATTTCAAGGGCAGTCTCTGTTTCCTGTTCTGAAAGTAGCTTTATTTTTCCTGCTAAACGTATTATTCCTCGTGGGGACTGTAGCTCAGGATTGGCGGTTCCCTCTTTTTCCATATAATTTTTTAAATGTTTACAAAGTTGGTCGATGGAATATTCAAATCGTTGTATGACTGAGTCCCTTGTTGCTTTTATAAGTCGTTCCAGTCTGCTCACTCTTTTCAAATCATGCGTATGGGCAATCGGATCGTCATCTGAAAGTGAAAATTGCAAATCATAGTCGTATTTTTCTTTCAATATTTCTTCGTGCAAGGCGATTGCATCTTGTAGACTGTCCACTGCTTCAACAAGACTTGTGTATTGTGCTTCTAATGATTCCATAAAATTCCATCCCGTGCGATTTCACTTTTTAGTAATGCAGGAATATTGTTTAGATCTACTAAATCAACAAAAACAGGGATAGTAGAGTCTTCAATATCCCCACGTATTTTAGAAAGTATACCAAAAGTAATAGGGCTGCCAGTGTCCAGTGCAAGATCGATGTCTGCACCCTCTTGATTAGTTTTGCGTGCCCGAGATCCAAAAAGATATACCTTGCATGCTGGCAAATGCGTGTGAATAATTTTTAGCAGGGTATTTTTATAGGTATCGAGACGTTTTTCAGAAGAACTTTGCATATCCCCAACTCAATTTAGTTTTTTAATGTGGCGTGTATCCAACCCATTATAACAATCATTTTAATGATAAACATCCTCTCGTTAAAAAATAAAAGATTGACACATGATGGTTAAAACTTTAGGGTGAGACAGTTCCAAAAAAATTTCTTAATCATTTCTGTAAGGAGAAAATGAGATGAAGATAATGAAGGCATTGGTCCAAAAAAGCTGCTCGCTACGCTCGCCTGCTCGCTACGCTCGCCTGCTCGCGTTCTTGCTGGTTAATTCAATACAGAGCACGCTACAACCAGTCGCTCTCGATCTGTTAGGCGACATCAACAAAACAGGGTATGTGCCGCAGGGCATTGTCTTTACCCCCAACGGCAATGCGATCGCAGAAATCGCCATCAACACCGCCACCACCTTACCAGGATTTTCAACGTATCAGTTTAGTAATAGTGTCATGTCCGGCGTGCCACAAGGCGGCTTTACCAACGCAAGCAACACATCCCTTTCGTCAGCCGGCGGCGCCCCATGCCCCAATGCCGTTCGCTGGCTGCCCGGCACATCGATGGCTGCAGCGCTTTTCATGCTGAACAGCACCACCGCAAATTCTGGTTCACTCAATCTCAATACCTTCAACTGCCCCACCATTGCCAACGGCGCCAATGCCACCTCTGCCCCAATCCTTGGCAACGTGAATGCATCATTTCTGAACGGCAACTTGTCGGCAAACTGCTGCATGGACGTCTCTGCCGATGGCCAATACATGGCGATTACCGATACGGTCTATGATGGCAATGCATTGAGTTCAACGCTGTATGTGTTGAGCCAAGAGGGTGCCGTCCTTGCTCTTGCCGCGCTAGGCAACACGCTGCCCGGTAGCATCTCCATCTCGCCGGTGGCATCAGCGGGGACGTATTACATCACCGTCGGTGGGCTTGATAGCACGCTACGGGCGTTTTCGTTTACGGCAAATACGGTCGGTGCGCTTACCTCGCTGGGCACGGTGACAACAGTTGGAAATCCTATTGCAATGGCCTGGCACCCAAGTGGCCTCTATCTTGCAGTGGGCACCACCGGCCCGATAAGCATAAGAATATATACATTTAGTGGGGTCAGTGCACCAGCACTTCTGGGTAGTGCATTTACAGGCGGTTCACCAGTCTTGGCAAATGCGGTGTATGCACTTGCCTGGGCGCCTAACGGTACCTACCTTGCTTCAGTTGATGGTACAAGCGGTAACGTGCTTAGAGTTTTGAGTTTTACTGGCAGCACGCCAACATTGGCACAAGTAGGCAGCACGGTAACGCTTGCAGGTAGTATTAATGCATTTACTAATTTCATTACCTGGTCACCAAATAGTAGCTTTATTGCCGCAGTACTGACAGCGCTGCAGGTTTATTCATTCAATGGCACAAGTACGCCGGTTAAAGTCGGCACAAATCTAACCACAGGAGTAAGTACCCCCTATTCAGTTTCCTGGTCTCCCAATGGCAGCTACCTTGCAGTAGGAAACAATGGTAATAACAGTATTCAATTATTTACATTTAGCACTACCAATACACCTACTATTGCCGCTTCAGGCAGTTCTGTGTTTACAAACATGGCTTCGTTATATTCAGTTGCTTGGTCTCCCAACGGTAACTATCTTGCAGTACTTGATGATGGTGGTAGCCTACAGGTCTATGCCTTTTCAGGTGGCACGTTTACAAAGGTTGGTGGCAATGCAAGCACTGGTAGTAGCCCCGTCGCATTGTTCTGGCATCCTAGTGGTAATTATATTACAGTGACAAATGAGGGCTCAGGTACAATCCAAACGTTTGCATTTAATGGCTATAGCACACCAACCTTATCGGCTGGAGGTGGGGCAACTGGACTTACAGGACCCTACGCCGGTGCCTGGTCACCGAATGGCAACTATTTTGCTGTAGTAAATGATGGCTCACCTTCCACCGGCCTCCAGGCCTTCTCATGGCCCTACAACACGCCAACCAGAATTGGCACGAGTCTGCCGACGGGGGGAGCGCCGAATGCAGTTGCCTGGTCACCTAACGGGCAGTATCTGGCGACAGTAAATGGCGCCGCTTCAAATCAGTTGCAGGCCTGGTCATTTAGCACAACCAGTACGCCAACGGCTGCTGCTCTTGGAAGTGCTGTGACAACCGGAGCAAGTGCAGCTCCTGTGTCAGTAGCCTTTTCACCAAATGGCAATTACCTTGCTGTGGCAAATCTTTCTGCAAGCACGCTACAAGTATTTTCATTTGCTGCTGGTACACCAACACTGGTTGGCAGCGCGAACACGGGAACAAACCCTGAGTCAGTAGCCTTTTCACCAAATGGCAATTACCTTGCTGTGGCAAATCTTTCTGCAAGCACGCTACAAGTATTTTCATTTGCTGGCGGTAACCCGGTACAAGTAGGTAGTGTAAGCACTGGCGGCTCAAGTAACCCTCGATCAGTAGCTTGGTCACCAAATGGCAGCTATATTGCCGTAGTAAATCAAACCGCCAATACCCTGCAAGTATATTCATTTTCTGGTAGTAATCCGGTACAAGCAGGAAGCAGCGTAAGTACAGGAGCAAGCTCAGCCCCTGAATCAGTATCTTGGTCACCAAACGGCAACTATATTGCTGTAGTAACTGCTAGTAATAGTACTCTGCAGGTATATTCATTTTCTGGCAGTACGCCGGTATTATTAGGAGCTGGTACAACAACAGGGGTGAATGGTCCAACCTCAGTGGCCTGGTCGCCCAATGGCAATTATCTTGTGGTAGCAAATAACGGCACAACGAACATGACAGTATATTATTTTGATGGCACCGACACACCAGTATTGGTGAGCACTATATCGACGGGTGCAGGATCACAACCTAACTCAGCGGCCTGGTCACCAAATGGTCAGTTTATTTCCGTGCTAAATCAAACCAATAACACCCTCCAATTTTTCTACGCCCCCATCTTCCAAAACGGCCAACCACTCCTGAACCAGCTGGGCAACACCGTCAGCACCGCAAACCCGGTCACATCAGTGGCCTTCTCGCCAAACGGTAGCTACATTGCAACGGCAGGTTCTGGCATTCAACTGTATTCGTTCAACAATGCGTTCTCGTATCTCACGACCAATACGACAGCAATAACGCTGCGTGGCAGCACAGCAGCAACCTCGGCAATCTCCCGCCAAGTTGTCTGGTCGCCAACGAATAATTATCTGGCCACCGTGCTTGATAATGCAACCCTGAACGTGCTGTCGTTCAACCCAAGTGCACCGACGACACCAACGGTGGTTGCGACGGCAAATACCATGCCGCTGCCAACGATGTGTGCCTGGTCGCCGCAAGGGAATGCTTACGCGCTTAATTATATTGTGACGGCGTCGCCGAATAATGGCGGGGGACGAAGGTTGTTTTACTTTGATCCGATCAGTACCGCGGGCAATTTTTATGCCTAGGTGCGATGGATTAATTAATCTGATCGAATGATTGAGCAAATAAATGTCCATTTCCTTTGGGGGGCGGCCTGTGTGCGGCCCTCTTTATTTACCGCTGCACAGTGGCGAGCAGATCAGCAACGTGAAGGTAAGGAAAAAGGTCAGTTGGAAATCAAGAAAAAAAAGATACATTGGGTTGAATAGCAGCATGGCCATGCACAGCAGCGTGAGCAGGTGCAAATAATTGGTCTGCTGATAAAAAAATTCACCAAGCTTGATAAACAGAAAAACATAGAGTGAGCGTGCAAACGGAATGCTGCTCCAACTTAGCATGCCATACACGGCGCATAGGAATACAAGCAGCAACCGCTTAACCAATAGGGGAAGTGGCAGGAAGCGTAGTAAAAAGCTCCAGAGAATGATAAAAAGCGAAATGTGCAAGCCGGAGCGCGCTAAATAATGCGCAAGTCCCCAATAATTAAAAGAGGTTTGTAAATCATTACGATGGCGCTGTTGTTTGTTTCCCAAAAAGATCAACCCATAATAATCTTTCGTGATCGATTGTAACAATGAACGTATGCCGCAATACATTGAGTTGCGCAGTGTCCATACGCCACGGTCAAGACTGGTGGCTGGATGGCAAACTAGCTGGCATAGCGCGCTCTTTTTAAGAAAAATAGAACCAATAATTCCTTCTTTCATCAGATAGTCCTGATACGATCCGGTGGGTGATTGTGGCAGTTGTTGACGTTTGATCTGCACGCCCTCCAAGCGTACAGTGTCGCCGACAGCGAGCGTCGTCTTTGATGGTAGGTAACAGAGAAGTTGAAGTGGAAAATAATAAGCGTTGATCAGTAGTGCGTTGCTATCGATGATCTGCAGATAGAGGGACTGTTTTTTATCAACTACCCAGTCTTCTTTGTCTGTAACGCGTGCCGTAATATTCATTGGCGCAGCGCTCAGTGCCATATGTATTTGCTGTGCGTGGTATCGTTGTAGCGATAGTAGTGAATTGCCAACCAAAAATAACAGGCTGCTTATTCCAACAATAAGCCACTGCCTTTTATGGCGCTGCAGGCCATAACCAATACCTACACTGGCAGCGACAGTACCACAAAGCAATAACCACCAGGCAGGAAGCCACTGGGTTGATAACCAAATGCCGCTGACCAGGCCGATGAGTGGGTACAGTAATGGGGTATAGCGTAACGGCTTAGTCTTCATGGATACTTGCAATCATGGCATGGGTTATTTGTATAATAATGCCTTGTGAGGTACGTATGATGATGTATGTGTCAGCAATGGTGCACACAATGCCCTCTATGCCCGTTGTTGTGGTTAGCGATACACCGACAGCTAGTGCCGCGCTAAGAGCTTTGTCTTTTTGTTGTTGCCATCGCATTGGTGCATTAATCAGGCACCATAGGCACATGATGAGCGCTAGGCCTGGTATGATGTACAAGGCGCATGCGATGCTATTGAGATTGAATGATGTAAGAGCGTGTGGTGGTATGGTGAACATGATGCATAAGTTTCGCAAGCAGGACAATTTTTATACGCAACACAGTATTACAGTTTTTAAGATTTTAAAAAAATTGCGCTATAAAAAGGCTTTTTAGTGCGGTTATTCGCTAGGAGACCCAATGAAAATTGCTACGCTACGTGCCCGACAAATAATAGATTCACGGGCATTGCCAGCACTTGAATGTGTTTTAACGCTTGATAACGGTACCCAAGTAGTGGCAAGCGTGCCAGAGGGCGCGTCGATTGGCCGCAATGAAGCAAAGGAGCTGCGCGATGGCGACATGCACCACTTTGGGGGTAAAGGCGTACTCAATGCTATTGCCATGCTACATGACATCATAGCCCCTGCACTTGTTGGCAAAAGGCCCGATGTTACCGCCGTGGATCAAGAGTTGATTGCGCTTGATGGTACCGCCGATAAATCACGCCTTGGGGCAAACACTATTCTTGCCGTTAGTATGGCGGTGGCGCGGGCTCAGGCCTTTGACGATGGCATTGAATTGTACCAGCTTATTAATAGATTGCATGGTGATGAGGAAAAACCAGCGATGCCGCAGTGCATGTACAATCTGATTAATGGTGGTTTTCATGGCAATAATGGCTTGGCTTTTCAGGAGTTTATGGTCATGCCGCGTGTTGGTTCAATCGGTGAAAGCCTTGAGTATGCCAGTGGGGTCTATTGGGCCCTCAAGAAGATTTTGATCAAACAAGGCCTGTCTGTTGGCGTGGGAGATGAAGGTGGCTATGCGCCGTTGTTTAAGCAGATTGGGTTGGCACGTGAGTTTGCCGCGCTTGATCTCCTGGATTTGGCAATGAAGAGTGTACAGCATTCTGTCAATGCAGTAATATGCCTTGATGTTGCTGCCGCAACGTTTTTTGACCAGCGGCTTGCCCGTTACACCATCGATAAGACCGGGTATACGGCCCAAGAGCTTGTGGCAATTTACGAAGACCTATGTAATCGATATCAAATTGCCTCTATTGAGGATGGTCTTGACCAAGATGATTGGGTAGGTTGGCAAACGCTTACCAAGTGCCTTGGCGGCCGTATTCAGCTGGTTGGTGATGATATCTTTGTTACCAACCAAACGCGAATAACGCAAGGCATTGAGATGGGCGTTGCCAATGCTGTGCTGATAAAGCCAAATCAGATAGGTACCGTTTCTGAGGCGCTTGAGGCGGTAAAACTAAGCAAAAAGGCCGGCTATAAAACGATAGTCTCCCATCGCTCGGGCGAGACGAATGACACCTTTATTGCCGATTTTGTCGTCGGCACTGCCGCAGGACAGTACAAAGGCGGTGCGCCAGCACGCGGTGAGCGGGTGGCCAAGTACAATCGTCTGCTTGCCATTGAAGAGCAATTGCTTGGGCAACGATAGATTTGTTCCCAACGCCAGTTCGATAATTTAACCCCCCACAAATTTCCTTTTCCCAGAAAATACGTACCATCCCGCACGAACTTTTGTGCGGTTTTGACAGCGTTATTTTTTATTACAGAAAAAAATATTGACTATTTGATACAATTAATATTACGATCTAGTTAGATATTTTCTGTAAGAATATTATAAGCGCTAAAAATACGTGTCATAAAGGATGGGAAAGGAGTTACGATGGGAGTATATAACAGACGCAAAGCACGCTTGATGCGGTCTTTGTACGTTGCCCTTGTTCTTGGGCATTTTCATCAGTGTACCGCTGATGATCAAGGAACAATAGGAAGTTCACTAGATGACGTCGGCACTGGTTGGGTAGCACGCATTAATGAAAAGCTCAGAGATCCTCTCTTGACGGTGCTTGCGACTAGTCCATATGCCACAAAAAAAGAACTTCGTTTGCGTGTTAAAGACGCTTTAGAAGTTTTAAATGATATCGCTGGTGAACTTGGTCAGGAGATGGGCCAAAGCGTTATTGCACCTGCTTCAGCAGTGGCAGCAGCACCTATGCCGGCAGCACTGCCCGCGCCAGTGGCTCCTGCCGCGCCGGATATGTCAGCTGTGCAAGCAATGCCAGCTCCAGTTGTCGCGGCGCCAGTTGCTCAGCCGGCACCTATGTTGCCAGCGCCAGTAGCGCCAGTATTACCGGCCCCTGCGCCAGCTCCAGTGGCATTGCCAGCACCTGCACCAGCGGCACCGGCCGCTCCTGTAGCGCCAGTACTGCCATTGCCTTAGGTGCTTAGTTTTAGCTATAAATAAGTATACGTACCTCAATACCACAAAACGGCCTGTTTTATGCAGGTCGTTTTGCTTTTTAGGCAGCTCTCTTTTATACTTGGGTGAATTATTGAATTTTTAATCGAGAATCATTCCATGCAAAAATTATATTGCCTTTACTACCAAGCCACCGTCCAGGTCACAACAACCTGGTTTGTCATTGGCTCATTTCGCAATGAGGACCACGTCGCCTTTGAGCGAACACCAGAAGGACAAAATTCTGTCCTGGAGTTCTTTGTGCCAGAAAGCCAAGAGGCCACCTTTTTAGGCGTCATGGGCTACATGCTAGACAATGGCTATGTGCTTAAGCTTGAAAAGCTGCCCAACCGTTATCAGCTGGAGGCTGAGGCCGTCTGACTTATTTCAACGCCCTTTCAAGGCGTTTTTTACACTCGGCCGTGCCAAGAATACTCAATAATTCATGCATACCGACACCTTCAAAGCGACCGGTCAGCAGGTAGCGTAAGGAGCTAAACATTATCTTGGTGTTTATCTCTTTTGCTTTGCCCGCGTCTTTAATTGCTTGTAAAAAGACATCGCCGTTATCCAGGCCATTGCTATTTTCTTTAAAAATGTGCGTTATAATACCACAATGATCATCGCCAAATGCTTTGGCTAAAGCGGCCAGCTCAACGTCTGGTGTTTCAAAATAAAAGTGCAGCGCCGGCTTGATATCCTTAAAGGTTTTAATATCAGATTTAACACGTTGCAACAGGTCGCTGGCCGTCTGATCACTCAATGACGCGCTTTGCGGATAGGCTTCGTGCAAGAACGGTTTAGCATGCACAAATAGCTCGCTTGGGCTAATGCGGTCAACCCACTTATGATTGAACCAGGTTAATTTATCAACATCATAGCGAATAGCACCAGTTGTATGGATATTGCTAAAATTATAACTTTTAACCAGCTCAGGTAGCGACTGTACCTCTTGGGCAAAGGATGCGCCAACCGTGGTCATGTAGTTGTTAATAGCCTCAGGCAAGTACCCGGCATCCTTAAGATCTTCCAGGCTAAAGCCAAAGTCCCGCTTAGACAGCTTTTCGCCGGCAGCATTACAAATAATTTGTAAGTGCCAAAAGAGTGGCTGTTTAACAGCAAAGGCGTCATAAAGTGCTGCCTGCAGTGCCGTATTGGTTAAATGGTCTTCACCACGGATTACATGGCTGATATTCATAAGCCAGTCATCGATAAAGTTAACAAACATGAAGGTGCAGGTGCCATCGGCACGCGTGATGGCAAAGTCGCTAAAATGTTTTAATTCAAAGGTGATGGTGCCGCGCGCCAAGTCTTGAATTTGAATGATCTGATCTTGGTTGAGTTTAAAGCGCCATACAAAGGGCATAGCTGCCGCAAGCTTTGATTTAATTTTGTCATCAGACAGCCCTAGGCAGGTGCGGTCATAGCGCGGTGGTTTGCCCATGGCCTGTTGTTTTTGACGCTTAGTTTCTAGCTGCTCTGCGGTGCAAAAACAGCGATATATTTTACAGCTGGCACCCAGTTCTTGCAGATGTTTTTGATAGATATCATTGCGCTCAGACTGGCTGTATGGCCCATACGGTCCGCCTTTGCCTGGCCCCTCATCGTAGGTAAGCCCAAGCCATGCGAGGTCTTGCACAATACGCGCTTTGGCTTGGTCAAGGTTACGAGATGCATCCGTATCTTCGATGCGTAAAATAAACGTTCCCTGTTTTTGGCGAGCAAAAATATAATTAAGGAGTGCAATACGCACACTTCCCAGGTGCATAAAGCCGGTTGGTGATGGGGCAAAGCGAACGCGAATTGATGTGCTCATGAAAAATCCTTTTAGATTCTGGTCGCAGAACATGATATAATACGGAAAAAATAATACTGGAAACAATGCGAAAAAAATTCTACATTGAAGGCCCACTAATTTTTATACGCACAGTATACCAATAGAAAGAGCTCTTGTATGCCTATCCATAAAAATTATAAAACTATCCTGGAAATGATTGGTAACACGCCGCTTATGCGCCTTGAATTTGGCGCAAAGCCGACCCTGCTGGCCAAGCTAGAAATGTTAAATCCTGGCGGCAGCTTAAAGGACCGCTGTGCCCTCTACATGGTGCAAGAGGCTGAACGCACCGGTTTATTAAAACCTGGGGGCACGATTGTTGAAGCAACGTCAGGCAATCAGGGTATCTCACTGGCTATGATTGGCAAGGTTAAGGGATATCGTGTTATCATTACCGCCCCGGACAGAACAGCGGTTGAGAAGTTAGCAACGCTGCAGGCCTATGGTGCCGAAGTGTATGTCTGTCCTAATACCGATTCACACGACGACCCTCGTAATTACCATACCTTTGCCGAGCATCTTGCACGAACAATTCCTGGTGCTTACATGCCAAACCAGTACTTCAATAAAGCTAATCCGCGTGCGCACTATAGCACCACCGGTCCTGAGCTTTGGGAGCAGACGGAGGGCAAAATAACGCACTTTATTGCTGGGGCTGGAAGCTGTGGTACCATGTCTGGCGTTGGTCGCTATTTAAAAGAACAAAACCCCAACGTTAAAATTATTGGTGTTGACGCTGCTACTTCAATGTACTCAGCCCCAGAACCTAAGGCGTATAACGTTGAGGGTCTGGGCATTGATGTTATATCAGATACCTTTGATCAGGAAGTGGTTGATGAAATTATACCAATTACCGACCAAGATGCCTTTACAATGACCAGGCGACTTGCGCATAATCACGGGCTGCTGGTTGGCATTAGCAGTGGCGCTGTTATGCATGTTGCGCTTGAGTATTCAAAAAAGCTTACCGAAAATGATCTGGTAGTTGTTATGTTTGCAGATTCTGGTCGTAATTATTTAAACAAAGTGTTTTCCGGTCAGTCCATACCGGTCAAACATGTCAATGCGGAGATGGTTCACCAGACTGCGGCGGTAGCGCTTTAAAGGTTTTACACACATGTCTATTTTGAAAAATTTCATAAAATACCAGTCACTTGGCAATGACTTTATCCTCTTTGACTGGTACAAAAAACCATCATCGTATCTCCACAACGAACTGGGTGCTGATGCATGGACTAGTACCATTGCCTCTTTATGTAACAGGCGTTATGGTGTGGGAGCAGATGGCGTCCTGATTATTACCACCTGCCCAGAGCAGGGTGCGCCAGAGCTCCTTATCTTTAATGCCGATGGCAGTCCTGGCGATAGTTGTCTGAATGGATTGCGTTGTGTGGCACAGTATCTTTTTGTGCACCATCATTTCCCCGAACACTTTACCATAAAAATGGGCGCAATGATGGTGGAGTGTGCGGTGCGCAATGGTGGCGCAGATATTATTACACGTCTTTGTGCGCCACAGTGTGCAGGACAAAAATCGCTTGACTCTATCACCGGCCATGTTGTTACGGTTGGCAATCCGCATTTTATTATTATGGCTCAGCAGACCTTGTCTTGGCTTGAACAGCACGGACCACTCTTGGAATCTGCGAGCGTTTTTCCTAATCGTACCAACGTTGAATGTGCATGGCCATCTCCGACTCAGCCGCTGCTACCGGACGTGACGGTTAGCTATAATATGATTGTTTATGAGCGTGGTTGTGGCATAACGCTGGCATGTGGTTCAGGTGCTGCCGCGCTTACTGGCCTGCTGCACAGCCTTGGCCGTATAACCTATGATCAAAAAGTTGAGATTTGTATGCCTGGTGGTTTGGTGGTAACATGGCTTGATGCTGAAGGCTATGTCAATGTACAAGCATCGGCGCAGCTGGTGTACAAGGGATCATTTGATGAACAATAAAAAATTATTGCCAATCCTACTGGCAATGGCATTTGTAGCAAGCTGTATGGATGTTTTGGCTATGTCGCCACGATTAAAAGCTTTAGAGCTCAAACGATTTAAGCCAATAATCGTTGAGGCTAAGAGTCCTAAATCAGCAACCCGTCAGAGTCCTGGGTTGGGAACCAGTCGGTCTGAGCTATTACAACCAATACAATTGTCAATAGAGCAACCAAAGCAGAGCAACAGTCCGTACAATTCTTTAGGGCCATCTATTTCCATATACCAAGCAATAATTTTATTTGATAAAGAAGTAGCGGTCAGTGGTTCCACTATAGCGTACGGACGGCTTGAGTATATTCTATTGCAAGACTCTATAAAAAATGCATTTTACACCAAACCTTCTTCTGAGCTACCCGCGCTTATGTACTCATTGGCATGCAATTTTCCAAGTGCCTATTATGCCATGCTTACATTAATAGAAAAAAATGTTGCATTGGAGTGTCATTTACTTGCTCAAGATGAACGGGGATGGACAATATTGCATTGGGCTGTATGCCAAGGGCAAACGTGCATTATCCCAGAACTTTTGACCGTCGCAGAAAAAATAGGCAAATTATCTGAACTATTAACCGTTGAGGATTTGTCAGGATACACCGGATTGATGGTGGCTCAATTGTATGGTTGTCGGTCTCTTGAGGACATATTGTCAAAGGCAATGGACAGGGTGTATGCAATTGATGAATTGAGAGACATTGTGGCTCAATGTAAGCCTTTAACATCAAGACGAGTATGCGGTAAGATTCCCATTTATTGAACACGAGTGCTGCTCTCAATTATTGTTAACAGTAGATTATAAAATCATACTGAAAAAATAGAGAGGGCCTGCCCATGATCAATAAAGCAGATATTCGAGTGCCGTTAACCGTGCCGCAAGAATTTCGCGAACATTATCTTCACAACTATCTTAAGGCGACGCATAACACCGGTCGATTGTTTCTCTTTGCCGGCGATCAGAAAATTGAACACGTCAATAAAGATTTCTATGGCCCCAATATTCCAAGCCAGTCAGCACATCCGCGCCATCTCTTTGACATTGCTGGCAAGAGCCGCATTGGTGTTTTTGCAACACATTTAGGGCTCATTGCTCGCTATGGCGCTGATTATGCAACCATTCCTTATTTGGTAAAGCTCAATGGCAAAACTGATTTATTATCGGTACAGCAGGACGATCCGCAGAGCGCGAATCTTGCCACCGTAGAACAGGTTGTGGCGTTTAAAAAAAGATCAAACCTTTCAATACTAGGCGTTGGCATGACCGTCTACCTTGGCAGCGCCTATGAGGCGGCCATGCTTGCCGCTGCGTCTCAGGCAGTGCAGCAAGCGCATCACCATGGCCTGATTGCGGTCTTGTGGATGTACCCGCGCGGCAAATCTATAACCAATCCATGCACAGCCGATCTTGTTGCCGGTGCTGCAGGCGTTGGCACCTGCCTTGGTGCCGATTTTGTAAAAATTAATGCGCCGGAAGCCACTACCGGTTTTCATAGCGCGCAGCTTTTACAGCAGGCAGTGGCGGCGGCTGGTAATACCGGTGTTATCTGTTCTGGTGGCCCGCGTAAAAGCGTGGACGTACTGCTTGAGGATATCTATCATCAGGTCCATGTTGGCGGTGCTTTGGGCGTTGCTTTGGGCAGAAACATCCATCAAAAAACAGTGCAAGAAGCGATGGATTTTTGCAAAGCAGTGGCTGCTATCGTGATTGATGATGCCGATGTTACCGTGGCACGGCACTATTTGGACCAAGGGGAGCAGTGATGATATTTCGTCGTTTGCGTGAATACTGCATTTTTTTGCGTAGTCTTTTTCATACCACTACTCGTTTGTTGTGGGGGATGTGGAAGCTTACCAAAGTGCCACATCCAGCTATAACGGTCTTTGGTGGCGCGCGAACACCGCTTGAGGGCAAACATGCCGCTATGGCGCGCGAGCTTACAAAAATACTGGCAGCTGATGGCTTTTCGATCATCACTGGTGGCGGTCCTGGCATTATGGAGGCAGCCAATCAGGGCGCTATGGATTATTTAAAAGAGGCGCGCATCAAAGAAACAGTTCATAAAAAAAAAGCAATCTCAGCCGGCGTTGGCCTTATTCACCTTAACAAGGAACGCGTCAACCCCTACGTGCAAGAGAGCGTTATCATGGACCACTTCTTTGCACGCAAGTGGCTACTGGTCCGTTACTCGGTTGGCTTTGTTCTTTTCCCTGGCGGCTTTGGCACCATGGATGAACTTTTTGAAGTGGTGACGTTAGTGCAGTGCAACAGAATGTCATCCGTGCCAATTATTTTGGTTGATAAGCAGTATTGGGGGCCAATCATTGAATGGATTGAGCAGCGAGCGCTGCCTGCAGGCCTGATTAGCAAAGAGGATACGACGATCATCACCGCTGTTGATACGGTACAAGAGGCGGTTGATGTTCTGCGCCATTGGTGCACCGAAGTTGAATGTTCGGTCTTTTTTAGTGGGAATGCTAAGAAGGATTAGGAGTGTCTGATCATCAGGATAACGAGTTCGCATATACGCATTTCCCTTCTTTTTTTACGTAATAAGGAAGTGTTGCCATGTCATTAATACGGTCTGCAAATTCATTTTTCGTGTACACCACTATATCTTTATATATTCCCAGGCCTCGTAATGCTGCGTAACCAATTCTTACTCTTGCATGGCTTTTTTCCTCGGTATTTTCGATAACTACGAGTAAGTCAAGATCGCTATCGTCAGAGGGGTTGCCGCGAGCATAAGAACCAAAAAGATATATTTCTAGTGGGTTATAGGCATGTACTAGGCGTTTTACAACCTCTTCAATAGTTTCTTTAGAAATCATATGATCATCTCCATGCTAATTCTTTCTTAAAAGCCTGGTTCAGAATATCATGAAAGCCTAGAAAGCACCAGCGACCCCTATAACCTTCACCCCGCCACGGCACCAGCCGGCAATACCTTCAAAGATGTATCATCAATCTGATTGAATGCAGCGACGCCTCTTTTTCTCTTATCTTTAGCAATCGCTTCAGACACGGTGAAATAGGGATCTTCGTGAATATCAACGGCTTTAGGCCGTGTCTTTCCATAGGTGTAGTCATCGATAGGGCGGTAGACACCACGCGCAGCATCAGAGATCTTGTCCTTGACTGATTGACCGTCGGGCTTAAAGTACCAGCGCTGTACCGGATCGGTATCTGCTGCGTAGCTGTCATTCTTCATGACCTGATATTTAGCGTAATCAAGTTTCAGCTGCGTGTACTCATCGGGAGCACCCTCAAAAGATGGCTTGATGATGCTTGGGCGCATAAAAACATATAGATTGGTCTTTGTGCGCTCTCGAGCTTTTTGTTTGAAAAGCGAACCAATGATGGGGATTTTGCTCAGGAGTGGTGTTGCTTGCAATGATTCTTTCATGGAATCTGAGGTCAATCCACCAATGACCAACACTTCGCCGGTTGCCATAGTTGCTTTGGTGGTTAATGTTCTGTTCGATTTGTCTGGAGTATTAGGAGACTGTCCTGGAGTAAATGATTGTACGGATACATCAATATTCATGTCAATGATGCCAAGTAGATTGATATGTGGCGTAATAGTAACGGAAACGTCAGCCGTAAGATCTTCGTTAGTTACAACGGCCGTGATGCTTTTACTTGCATCCATCTTGCCCGCCACGGTCAAAATGCTTTCAAATTTAACAAGGCCGGCTTGATTGTTATTGGCCAAAATATATGGCTGGGCAATAACTTGTGAATTACTTGTGTTGAGTATGGCTTGTATAATGCCCCAAATATTATTGTTCTGGTTTGGCATTGGTGTTGTTGGCGTAGCAGCTTGTCCCAGTGTAATAAAAGTTGGACTGCCGGGTGCACCGTTAGCAATATTAATGTACGAATTGCCCAGTGCATCTATATACTTTTTGGTGTTTGAGTTTGGTGTAGCTGCCGTTGAGCTGCCCGTTACAGGTGTCGAGTTCTTGCCCTTTGGAGCATTGCCAGACAAATTAGCAAATTCAATGTTAACGTTAGGTGCAAACTCCTTGCCCCCATCTGGAAAGTTGAAAAGGTTTGCGCCAAGTTGGCGGTCATCATCGATGGTTATGTCAAGAATCATAACCTCAATACCAACTTGTGGTTGAGGCTTATCAAGCTTATCAATAAAATCTTCCAGCCGTATCCAGTCATCACGGTTACAAGCGACAATGAGCCGATTGCCGACACCATAGCGCGCCTTAGCATCGCCACCACCACTATCATCAGATTCTGCAGTGGTCATAACATCTTCAAAGACTTTGTAGCCACCCTCAAGAACCATAGCCTTATCGGCAGTGCCTTGTGGAGGCATGACCATTTTATCAATGATCGGCTTAATATCCTGGGCTTTGATATATTTTAACTCTTTAACGTGTAGGCGCGATTCTGCATCGTCAATTGGACGGTCAATGTATTTATACACGAAATTTTTAATGCGCCCGATGCTCTCTTTGGTGCCAAGCAAGATAAGATTATTTTTAATAGGCTCGGCAATGATTTTAGTATCACTAGAAAAATAGACCGACTCTTTTGGTGATGAAAATGAGGTAAAACGTAATGTTTTATTATCAGCGTCAGACGAGCCGGTAATGTCAACAAAGAGTTTTTGGACATTATCGGCATTTGCCCACGTTAGAGGAATAATCTCAATTGCCTCGCGCAGTCCTCCCAGGTCAAGCTCTTTTACAATTTTAAAAGCCGCTTTAATATTAAATGATTTATCTTTTACAATGCAGACATTTAAGTCAGGATTACCAGTAACATTACTGTCATCAATCATCTTGTTCAAAATGTTTTTAGCAATATCAAGCTTAATATTTTTTAGAAAATAGACATATCTGATTACCACGTCACTGTCTGGTAAATCTTCTGGTTGTATGCCAGTGCCCGATGAGTAGCACGGCAATGGCTGTTGTCCTGTGTTACCATTTGGCACAATGCGATAAAGCGCATTGACTTGTACCATACTGTAACCGTTCATATCAAGCAATGTGAGGAGCACATTCCATGCACGGTCCAGCGTGAGCGGCATATGCGTGGTTAATGAGACCTGTCTGCTTTCTAAATCTTTAAGTGGCACAATGTTTACCTTTTTCATCTCGCCCAAGTAGTTGACCACGTTGGCAAGGCTGACATTATTAAAATTAAGGTAAATATCGGCAGCCTGTTCCTCTTTTGACTGTGTCCCTAGTGAAGCAGTAGAAGGATGTGCTGTACCGGTGGGCGGTGTCAGGCTGACGTTGCTGACGGGAGCTGGTGGTGTAGTTGCTTCTGCCTTTTGTAGTGGCATAGCCGGCAGGGGTTGCGCAGGGGATGCGGCTTGGCTTGCGACGTCGGCAGCCGGGTGTAGGGGTGACGCTAAGGTTGCGAGGAGGACGATGGCGAGAGGTGAATACAAGTTCATAGTACAATTTCCATGGATTAACGCTCTAACTTATAAAGTTACAAAATGGCGCTCGTGGTGAGGAGCTGCGTAGCATGGATTCGAGACGGCTCATAGAGCCTCCTCACCATGAGCGGAATAGCACAGCGCTCACCCTGAGCTTGTCGAAGGGCTCGAACCATGCGAGTGCCTAAAATGAGCAATTTGTTGGCGTCGTGTCCTTCGAGACGAAACCTTTGGTTTCTCCTCAGGACGAGCGCCACCCTAGCTACTCTCAAATTTCAAAAACGTTTTATTGAATAAAATGTCAAACGCAGTCTCTCTACTCCACAACCGCTTTATACGTTTTTGTTGCAATGCTCAATGTACAACTTATTTTGCCACTGTTGTCATTATGAATGCTAAGCTCTTTAATGTATATAATCTCTTTCTTATCAAGTGCGTCAAGGATTTGTACCAGGCGCTGCGTGGTAAGATCTTTTATGGTGGCAGATAAAATTCTTTCATCAAAGTTTTCATTCACCGATGTTTCGTGTACGTCCCATCGCTCAGTAGTGATTGTTTGTTCTCGGCAAAATTGTTCAAAAAAACCTTGGATGGTAAAATTTTTATCTTTATCTAAAAGGTCTTTAAAGTGCTGTTCGTCGGCAATCATTTTATTATTTTCTTCAATAATGCGTTCAACTTTGCCAGAAAGTACATACAGTTGTTTGATGCGCGTGATAAGGTCCTGGTTAGTACTATTAATATATAGCAGCATCATTGCCAGAATACCGCACAAGCCGCCCAAAATACCAAGCGTGTAGTATCTGACCTCTTTTTTGGTTAGATTTTGGATATAGAGAACAATGGTATGTAAAAATTCCATGCTATGCATCTTTTCCTTTTTTGTCATCCTGAACTTGTTTCAGGATCCACCTTTAATGTTAACGTAATAGTAAAATTTACGCCACCATCGGGAGCAGGAACTCCCTCTTGCTCAGATACTTTAAACACTGGCGACTCTTGGAATCGCTTTACAAAAAAGCCATCGTAATCACTAAAATGGCTGCCGATTTTTGATTTAAAGGTGCCTTCAACCTTCACCGTAGGTACATTATTTTCGGTAGTAATAGAAACGGTTTTTACCACGATCGTAAATTGTTTTATGGTAAGAATACGCGTGAGCTCAAGCAGTAAGGCGAGTGGATTCATGCGATCCTTTGAAAAGGATGCCCATATCTCCGTTTTTTCTTTAATCAAGCGCTCTGCGTCCTTGATCATGACAACAAGCGTCTTGTTTTTTTGTGGTCGATTACGTGGAACAATATTTGCGGTTTTGAGGCGTGCAATCTCTTGTTGTTCCAATTTCTGCGCCTGGGTCGAGAGTGCGTGTATGCCGGTATACCCCCTGATGCCAATAATAAGCAGCAGCCCAAGAACTAGGCTCACTCCTGCAATCAGTTGTTTCTTGATCAGGCCGCCCCGATAAAACGTAAATTGATTGCGACGCAGGTCAAAATCGTGCTGCTGTGGCGATGGCAACGCTGCGCCCAGGGCTGTAGTAAAATCGTAGCCATCATGCGGTTTTTCTTTGAGCTTATTTTTGATCAAACTGTTCTCAAAAATTTTTGTGTAGTCAAAAAGATTGCAGGGGATCTGCAGCGTGTTACTGCAAAAGGTCATAAAATTGTTTATCGTGCGACTGCGTCCGGTGCAAAGCAGTTGCGTAATCTCGCCAAAATGTCCCAACTTTAAACTGAATGAGTTTAGTGTAAATTGTACGTCATTAAGCAGGTGCGTAAAATGCTGTTGTAATGCTCGAGCAACCGGTTCATCGCCGCCTCTGATGCCATGGGTGGCAAGCTCCTGCTCTATAACGTTTAGTGGTAGTTTTGTTTCATCGTGAACTAATTGCAGGATGGTATTGACGCCGCGTTGAATGGAGCGGGTTAACCGTAACTGTCCATTTTGTATAAAGGCAATGCGTGTGGTATGAGCGCCAAACTTTATCAGGGCGTTTGTTTGTTGCTGCTGAGCATATGCCGGGATCTGTTGATAGAGACTATAGTTAGCAAGCAGATCAATGGTTAAATTGGTAGGATTGATACCGGCATTGGTAAAGGTGGCCAAGTAGTCATGCAGATCTGAGGTACGAACTGCAGCTACCAGCACCTGTGTCTTCTCTTTGTCTTTGTGCGCATCGGTGATAATAAAATCAACAATTGCTTCGTGAATCGAAAATGGCAACATCGATTCTATTTCATAATCCAGGACCATACGAATTTTTTCTGGATCGGTAAATTGTAGGTGCAGCTCTTTAAAAACTACAATCGAAGCTGGGATACACACTCTAATTTTATCGACACCTTTAAGGTGCGGTAGCAAGAGCGCGAGGCTTCCTTTTGTGCTATCTGCAAGTGATTCATTTTCGCCTGGTGTGATTGTTTCTGTGATGAGTTGTTCAACTAGAGTCTTGTTTCGCTTTGCCTGCACCAGCGCCAGACTAATCGTATCATCCTGTATAGTGAGGCCTGCGATACGTTGAGCAAGGATGCGGCGGGATCCTATCATTTCTGGCAGAAAGATTTCTTTTAGGTTAATCATGCCGCTGCCCTCGCAAGAAAGTCTTTGAGGCTATTGCGCTTATCAGGATCTATAACTAAATCGCCCGGCTTTTGTTCGGCCGGCTGTGGTTGCGTGTCGCGCGGTGCTGTCAGAAATTCTTTAAGCGCGTTGCGGCCCTTATCGATTGAGGCAGGGGCTGGTTTGTTTGCCGCCTCTTGGCGCCCGTTTCCTTCGCCCCCCTCCATTCGAACCTTCGCCGAGCTCAGGCTGGCGCCCTGCGGGTTCTCCATCGGGGCGAACGGTTGTTGAGTAGTCATTGTTTTCTGTTCAGGCTGAGCATCAACACTTGATTGAATTACAGATATCGGTTCGGAGCTTAACAACCCTTTAAGTTCTTGTCGTTGCTCTGCAAGCTTTTGTTCAGGTGTTGCTGGCATCACCGGTAGAACGCTTCGCATAGCCCCCTTCTGACCTTCGCGTAAAGCTACGGCGGGCACGGCAGGGTGATCGGGGGACACAGAACCGTTCGCCCCGATGGAGGCTTGTTTCAAGCCGAGTAGAGGGGTGCGACGGTTCGAATCGGAAGAAGCAACCTTCTGCGCAAGCGGTTCTAACCGCTCCTTATCCATCGCCATGGCTATTGTACCAGGGCTGTCCTCTCGACGCTCGTCCTCCTTAGCCAAATCATGCCGCACCGCCGTACGATAGTACGGATCATTTTTAATATCAACCGTGGTTGGTTGAAAGCGCGCATTGGCAAAATCGATAACCTTATGCGAATAGTTCTCGCCATCTGGGTTAAAGAACCAGTTCTGGATAGGATCGCGTGACCGCCTGGTATCAACAGCATCTTCTACATCAGTGGTGGCCTGGTGCAGCTTCATCTTGGTGTACATCTGCATGCCCGGCTGTTGGCGTGGCTTGATAATGGTTGGCGCCATGAAAACAAAGATGTATGTTTTGTTAATGGTTCGAGACTTATTTTTAAAGAACCAGCCCAGTATGGGAATTTTACTCAAGACTGGCGTATTAGATTCATCCTCCAGGATGCTTGTTTGAACAAAGCCACCAAGCGCAAGCACTTGACCATCGGCTACGGAAACAATGCTTTTTACTTGCCGTGCTGTTCTAGCATTAGGATTACCTTGCACATCAAACGAAACAATATTGAGGTCTATATCAAGGCCTATGACCCCATCAAGATTAATTTGTGGCGTGACTTTTAAATTTGTTGAGGCATCGCAATCCTTATAGCTGAAAGTGTCCCCCGTTGTTGCACTTGTCGATGCCTGTGTCTGGTCGACGATACGCAATATTTGACCAACGTTGATGACCGCAGGTGTTTTATTTGCCACCGTAATAAATGGCTGTGAAAGTACGGTTGTATTAGTGTATGTCTTTAGGATGGTAAGTATGCTCCAAATGCTTGCTGCAGCACCAAAGGTGAGTACGGTCTGTCCTGCCTGTGCTGCAACTTGGCCAAGTAAATTGCCCAAAAGGCTTATTGGGGTTGTGCCATCCGTTGACATTTGCAGGTTTGGTCCTCCATTTGTTGGTGCTGATTGAAAGTCGATATTTTTGCCAATCTGATTGTGATTTTTGTTGCGTATTGCACCACCAAGAGACTTCAGGTCAGTAGCATTAATTAGGACAATCATTGATTCTAGCGCAATCTGTGGCTGAGGCTTATCAATATCATCGAGCATCTTTTTAAGCAAGCGCCAATCCTGGTCATCGGTGCATGAGACAATCAAACGATTGCCATTGGTATCAACGGTAAAAGTCATTGGCTTGAAATATTTTACACCGCCACGAATCGCCCCATATTTTGATGCCGCCTGACCGGCTGTTGTTGATGGCGGGGTCAAGACCTCGGTGAGCATATCGGCAACGTGTTTTGCATCAATATTTTGCAACTCGTACACGTGCAAGGGGGATGAGACCTCTTTAAATTCGGTATCAATATTTTTGGTAACAAAGTCGATGATCTTATCAATAGATTTATTGTTACCAAGTAAAATTAACGAATTGTTTCGGTCATCAGCAATGACCCGCGTTGTAGGTGAAAAGTATTCAGCGCCACCTTCAGACTGTTTACCCAAAAGGCGCACCAGAACATTGGTGTCTGGTCTTCGAATCAGCCCCTTAAGCAAGTCTCTGACATCGGTAGCATTAACCCGCTTCAGCTTAAGGACCGCCACACTTTCTGGTAGACCAGCATGGTCAAGCTCGCGTAGCAACTTTACTGCCGCGCGTATGTTGTTTGATTTGTCGGTGATGATAAAAGCCTTAAGATCTTTTTGCGTTACAGATGCTCCTGATTCACTCAGCATACCATTTACAATTTGCTCAACATCACTTACTTGAATATTGGTCAGGAACAGTACGTAGCGTATGGTCAAGTCGCTAGCCGGCAATGTATCGACCGGCACGTTAATGTAAGCGGGCAGCGGCTGATTTACCTTTTTGTCTTTGGTGATAATTTTGTGAACGTCGCCTACTTTTACAATGCCAAAACCGGCAGTATCAAGTACGGTAAGAAAGACACGCCATGCACCATCGATTGAAAGTGGCTCACGAATTGTCAGCGAAATTTTTGATCCACTAATGCTTGTGTCTGCCACAATGTTAAGTTTTTTCATCTCACCAATGTAGTCAATAAAGTTACTGATATCGGTGTTGTCAAAATTAAGATAAATATCTTTTTTCTCGTCCGGATCAATGGCGTTAGTGGTCAGATGATCATTGATAAAATGTGTAGCAGGAATGCCGGCGTTTGATCTGGGGACATCAGCAGGAGTCGGAGTCGCTGATGTCCCCACCGACATTACCGGTGCTTGACGCACCGTCGTGTCGGACTGGTTCTGGAGTACTGTTTGCATCAATGGCATGGTGGCTAATGGGGCTGCAACTTCTGGTGACGTCGCTTGTACAGGCTGCTTTGGTTGGTCACCAGGTGTACCCTGTTTTGCAAGAGGCATCATTGGTAGAGCCTCATCCTGCGGCGGCACATTTTTTTGTGGTACTGCCGCGCTTTGTTCTTTATCGACTGGCGCAAGAGGCATCATTGGCAATACGTCAAGCTGCTGCGACGACGTTGCTGCCGTCTCACCTGCGCCATACACAGGTTCAGCTATTGTGATAAGCACCACTGCCGTAAAAATAATCATCATATTAATAGGACGTCGTCCCCGCGAAGGCGGGGATCCAGGCCGTTTATAAAAAGTCCTATAAATTTTCTTACTCATCACATTATCTTTCTTTTGAATAATACTATGCAAAAAGGGATATTATATTGCCTGGATCCCCGCCTTCGCGGGGACGACGTCCCGTGGAGTAAAAGTCTCACTATAAATCAAAGGTTCCACTGCATGAAGGCTGGGATCCTCATCCCTCTTACCGCAATCGTTGCTGTAAGCCATCTAAAATTCGTTTTCTAATCTCAGCCATCGCATCTTGGTGGTGTGGCGGCTGGGTCTTGTTAAAATCGCGTAACATTTTTTCACGTTCTTGTAATTTGCTAATTTTAAATTTATCATCCGCGTCTGGCAGTTGTCCGGTATCTGATGTCTTGATGCCCTGAAATAATGCGGTACGCGGTTGTTGTATCGTTTCAAATTTATAGATCAAGGTAATGTCAAGTCCAGCGCGTTTAATAACAACCTTGTGCGAGGAGCCCAGTGGCGCTTGGACAATGCCATCATACGCCTTAAGCCTATTTTTAGCATCGGTGATATCAAGGCCATCGATACTTGTAACGATATCATGTTCGACCAGGCCAAGTGCGCTGCCGACACTTTGTGCGTCAAGGGCACCAATACGAATACCAATCGTTTTACCGTCCTGATAAACACTGCCAACAATAGAAGCTTTATCAATAAATTCAGCAAGCGACTCAATTTCTTTGCTAAAATTTTTAGGATCTATAACAAAGTTTTGATCATCTGTTTTGCGAATACTATATTTCCATCTATTGAGCGGATCTGCTGGTGGCTGTGGTAGATCGGTAGCACGCAAATAATAAATCTCCTGCTGCCCGTTAGCACGCAACAGTACAATTCTGTTTGGCGCTATCTTAATAACTTGAGCATCCTTAACTTTTTCGCCTAAATAATACATAGCCTCTTTGCTTGTTTCATCAGCAATAATAGCAACATTTTTAGCCTCATCAGAACTGGTGATGATGCCGCGCAGCGTTATGGAAAGCGGCGCTATGAAATCTGGTTTTTTAGGTTCTGGTACTGGCTGAATAATCGGCGCTTGAGGCTCTGGCATAGGGGTAATCAGATTTTGTTTTGTTGGTGTGGTGATTTGTACTTTATAGGTGCCAAAGATATCTTCAATATAAATCTTATCCCATGCGGTAGGACTTGATTGCTTGGTTGTAGCTTTTTTATTATCAGCAATACGTTCGGTTCGTAAAGTACGGACGAACGGTTTTGCTGGAGGGGTTTCTTGTAAAAGCCCAGCAAAACTCAGTGCTAATGCTCCTAGAAGCACAACTGCACTATTAACCAGCCACAAATCTTGTTTCATATCTTACCTATCCCTTCGTAGACTACGAAGATACTTTGATCGTAGCCACGCTGTCAAGTCAGAAGCTGACAAACGGAAAAAGTATCGCATTCTATGGTGCTGGTATGATCCGCAAAATCTTTTGTATGATACTATCGGTTGCAATGTTTTCTGCCTCTGCTTCGTAGGTTATCATGATACGGTGGCGTAACGTATCAGCTGCTATTGCCTTAACGTCATCTGGGATTACAAAATGACGCTTCTTTAAAAATGCATGAGCCTTTGCAGCCTGCGTTAATGCCAGTGTTGCACGCGGCGATGCACCGTATTGGATAAAATGCGCGATCTCATCCAGCTTATAATCTTTTGGATTACGTGAAGCAAAAACGATATGCAAAATATAATCAATAACTTTGTCATCAATGTATATTTCTTTAACCAGTTGTTGTGTCTGGATAATTGTTTCTTTATTGAGCAATGCGTACAGTTCGCGCGGTTGCAGCGATTTGTGCACAATCTCTTTCTCTTCAGCAAACTTTGGATAAGTGACTAGAAGTTTAAACATGAAGCGATCAACTTGCGCCTCAGGCAAACGATAGGTTCCCTCTTGGTCAATGGGGTTTTGTGTTGCCAGAACAAGAAATGGTTCATCCAGCGGGTACGTTGTATCGCCAATAGTAACTTGATGTTCTTGCATCGCCTCCAGGAGTGCTGATTGTACTTTTGCAGGTGCACGATTTATTTCATCAGCTAAAATAACGTTTGCAAAAATGGGGCCCTTTTTAATTTGAAACTCATGCGTTTTTGGACTGTACATGAGGGTGCCGATAACATCGGCAGGCAAAAGGTCAGGAGTGAATTGTATGCGTTGATACGAAACGCCGATCACCTGCGCAATTGTTTTAATCAGCGTTGTTTTAGCAAGGCCGGGGACCCCTTCAAGCAGGATATGTCCATTACACAGCAGGCCAATTAAGATGCGATCAATAAGATAGTCTTGGCCAACGATAATCTTTTTTACTTCTGTTTTTACATCGTGCCATTTAAGGCTTTGTTCTTTTATTTGCTCTGCTAGCTGTTCGGTGAGATATGAAGATGTTTCTGCCATGGCTAATGGTCCTTTCATTCTAAGTGGTGCTGGTTCAATCATTGAGCATTGATCTCCTACAGACGTCATCCCCGCACTGAAACAGTAAGGTGCATCCTGTTTTGTCATCCTGAACTTGTTTCAGGATCCAGGGGAAATTAAGAAAGTCTTTCGATTGTTCCCCTGGTTCAATTCTCAAATGCAATTTTATCGTCTTTGTTGTTATTGAGCAATACCGTATTTTAGAAAGAGTGTGAATTTTCTTAATTGCTTTCCAATCCAGCGGCAGGCTCCTGCCAATGACTTTGGTCAAAGTACGCGGCAAAAATTGGTAATCCAATACCAGGACGCTTGATCCACAAATAGAATGGACGGTCAATGATCAGATGTTTGGGCGGCGCAAGCTGTATGCTTTTGAGCATGCCGATTGCTGCAGCGCTTTGGCATGCGGCGCCGTGCTGGTTCATTTGAAATTTGGTTTCTTGCAGGGCTTGGGAAATAAATGCTCCTTTTTTCCCCATTCGCTTGAGCCATGATATATCTGGCTTTTCATGGTATGAAATCATAGGAAAGGTAATTGAAGCATAATTTTCTTGTCGTGAATCAAAGTTTGCTACCATCTCGTCAAGTGCTATAACTTTTCCCAGCAGATCAAAGTCTTGGCCAGGCTGGTCGCCAATGGTCATGCAAACGGTATCGCCATTTTGTGTGACAATCTCACACACTGGGTGCTTGTGCTTTTTGACCGTATAAACCTTCATGTGTTTTTTTAATGTGATGGCCGGATACAGTATTGTTTCTGTATGGCAGAGCCCCCCATTTTTTGTTTGTATGATCTGTGCCTTGATCCCTGTTTGCATCCAACGTACCATTACATCCATAATCGAGGCTATAAAAAATGGATGGGTTTCTTTCGGTTCGGCTTCTAGCTGAATGGTGAAGTTATTAGCACGTAAAAAGGCATTAACTTCAGTAACATCATTGGATGCACAAGATTTAAGCTCTTTGTTTGAAAACTTATCCAGGACTGCATGGTATTGCCAGCAGTGCTCCATAAAATATGTCTGCAATTTATTATTGGTTGCCCACACTACTTTGTGTGCAGGGTCCTCCAAAAATGTTGTATCCGCCATTGCTAGTGCGGCGATAATAGGAAAAAGCGTGATAGAAAAACTCATCGTGTGTCTCCTGGGATAACTATCTTTAGTTAGTCGCGACTTGTCTTTAAAAAATCTTGTACATCTATGATTTTATAAAAATATCCTGTACCGCGCACTGAATCTTTTACGCCGCCAAAATGAAAGAGGACCGGTATGGCACCAAAGCCTTTAGGAATATCAAGCCGGCTTATTTTTTCTTGTACCGATGCAATAATTTCTGGTCCTATTTCCTGTCTCTTGAATTTAAATTCACACACATACAGCGTTTGCGAATTCGATTGAAGAAGATAGTCAATTTGACATCCTTTTTTATCGCCAGAAGGTCTTTGTCGATAAGGATTATGACAAACAACATCGGCAGGGTGAATGTCCAATGCTTTCACCAACAAAGATCGATTGTTAAGCAATAAATTCTCGACTTGCAAGCCCATGACACCATCCCAGTTTGGTAGATTTTGTAACGATTTTTCTCCGAAATCATTCAAACTAATCTGTGGCATGTTTGGTTCAATATACTTAACATAAAAGCGCAGATAATTATCGCTCAGTCGATATAAATAGCGTGTATTTGCTTTTTCTGTTTTAAACGACCATGAATAGTGCCCACAAACAAACCCGGCCGTAATGAGATCTTGCATGACCTCTTCAAGCGACGCTGGCTTGTCAGGTTTAAGAGCCTCTTGAATGCCTTGCAAATCCTTCATACCGTCGGCAAGAAGATGTATAACTTGCTTGTAGGCAGAGCTGTGACCGTTGAAAAGATCGTGAAAAATATCATTAAACTCTTTTGTTAAAAAACCATCTGGCTCAAAGCACAATTTTTTTATATTATTTTCTATTGGAAAGTCTTTATCAATTCGCCCTAAGTACGATGGAACCCCACCAGTAACGGCTAAAAGCTTAAAGGTATCGTAAGGAGACGCCTTAATATTCGATGCATGTAAAAATTCAACACATTCTGACAGCGATAATTGTTCCAGTGTAATAGTTTGTGCAACACGACCAAAAAAAGCAGTACTTCTTAGAATATTTTTTTCGATCCAGGTTGAAACAGAGCCACAAAAGATGAGCGTAAGATTAGGCATTTTCTCCTGCAACTCTAAATCCCACCATACTTTGAGCTGTCCAACAAATCCGCTATCATGAGAACCCATCCATGAAATTTCGTCAAACAAGATAATTGTTTGTTCATTTGTGAGATGAGAAGATAGCTCGTTAAGAGCATAAAACCACGATGTATATGTTTTTTCCTGAGCATTACAATTTTTGGCAAGCTGCTTGGCAAATTCATCTCGTTGCGATTGAGCGGTTGTACCATTCGTTGGCACTACCCCCGTAAATGATAGAAAACGACTTCCCTTGGCAAACTCTTGAATTAACCGACTCTTGCCAATGCGCCGTCGTCCTTTAACAACAACCAGGCACGCATGATCAAACTTTTGTATACTTCTTAATGTCTCGAACTCTTTTTTGCGTCCAATAAATTGATTCATACTTGACCCCTGGTTGGCTTAATTACTTATAATAGCCAAGACTAACATGCCAGGCAGTGCGTTGCAATAAGAATGCACGATGGCTCTTTTTCTGAAGGTTGCGCCAAAAAAAATGGATCCCGAATCCAGCCTTCGTGCCACTACGGCAGGGCAGGCGCGTCCGGGATCCATTTTAATCATCCGATCCAATCGTACCTAGGCATAATACCCAGTACTGCCAAACGGATCGAAATAAAACAATCGCCTTGCCCCACCATTCAGGGCCGATGCCGTCAGAATATAATTGTCATTGTACGCATTACCATTTGGCGACCAGGCGCACATCGTTGGTAGCGGCATGGTCGTTGCACTTGCTGCCAGTGTTGGCGTTGCTGGTGCACTTGGGCTGAATGAATACACGCCAAGCGTTGCGTTATCAAAGACTGCGGCGATGTAATTGTTGGTTGGTGACCAGACCACTTGGCGCGAGGTCGCCGTGGTTGCTGCTGCGCTGCCACGTGGCGTTGGCGCCGATGTGCCGGTGCTGCTAAACGAATACATTTGGATGCCACTGCCCGCCGTTGCAATGTAGTTGCCGTTTGGCGAGAAAGCCACTGACGTGACTGGGTTTGCGGTGCTGACCGTGTTGCCCAGTTGATTCAGGAGCGGTTGGCCGTTTTGGAAGATGGGGGCGTAGAAGAGCTGGAGGGTGGACGAAGATAGATTTACTACCGCAATAAATTGACCATTTGGTGACCAGGCTACTGATTGGGGAGATGATCCCGTTGTTATAGCGCTACCAACCAGTACTGGCGTATCAGTACCATCAAAATAAAAGGCCTCGAAGTTTGCTGCGCCCCTATTTGCTACAGCAAGGTAGTTGCCATTTGGTGACCAAACTACTGAATAGGGGGTTGATAATCCTGTAGTAGCATTGCTTCCCACTTGTATTGGAGTGCTTCCAGAAAATGAAAAAATCTGCAGACAAGCTGAAGCAGCCTGATTTATTACGGCAAGATAATTGCCATTAGGTGACCAGGCAACCTGCTGGGGGATTCCTGCGAGATTAACACTACCCACTTGTACTGGGGTGCTACCAGAGAACGAATATACTTGTAGCGTACTCGTACCATTATTGACCACAGCAAGATAATTACCATTTGGTGCCCATGCTACTGACTCAGGAGTTGAACTTGCTCCCGTACTCACCGCGCTTCCCACTGGTACCGGGGTGCCTCCAGAAAAAGAATATACTTGCAGTGTAAATGAACTTGTATTTACCACAGCAAGGTAGTTGCCATTTGGCGACCAGGCCACTGATGTAGGGCTTGTTCCCGTGTTCACACTGCCAGCTAGTGCCGGTGTACCAGCAGCAAATGAATATACTTGCAACGTATTGGTAGGACTTACATTTGTCACAGCAAGATAATTACCATTTGGGGAAAATGCTACTGAGCTGGCGTTTGCGCTTGACCCTGTCGTTACCGCACTCCCAAGCGCCGCAGCAGTTGGCGTATTGGTCGTGCT
>Ga0206858_1035_pt1 | contig 43919 bp, 39 predicted proteins | sample Alteio_BWOrgCont_46_FD_152622 | JGI IMG/M metagenome (GOLD analysis project Ga0206858, IMG submission 152622) | Enriched cells from forest soil in Barre Woods Harvard Forest LTER site, Petersham, Massachusetts, United States -... | ecosystem: Environmental > Terrestrial > Soil > Temperate forest >... | reverse complement strand
ATTCTTACACAGTAGCAACCACGGCTAATGTCTATGGTTTAATGGATTATATGTACACTTTAAAAAATGATGACAACTCACAAATTACTTTTAGTTTTACCGATCACGATAGACTTGATGAAGACGCAAAAAAAACATGGAATTTTGGGCAGATAAAATACGACAATGGAAAAATCAGCATCGATAAAATTCCAATTGCTAATCCAAAAGCTACCTTTACCCGCCTTTTACCGGCAAAAGCTGGTTATGTTATACAGGTTAGTTACTTCAAGAAAACAAAGAAATTATCTATGAACTTTATTAAATTGAACAACTAGATAAAACAATATTTTTTACCAAAAGAGGCGCAGTTTCCCTGTGCCTCTTTTGTTTTTTAAGAAAACATGATTTTAGAAAATTGTTGTTCTATTTAATTTTTAATCATTAATTTTTCATCCTTAAATAATTGCAAATGCAAACTGCTTCTAAAAAAGTTATCAATGGCTGGGCTATGTACGATTGGGCCAATTCGGTATATTCATTAGTTATTACTTCGTCTATTTTCCCGGCTTATTACGGTGGTGTTGCTTCCGATTTTATAAAAAAAGGTAATCAACTAACCTTCCTAGGCAGAGTCTTTAAAGAGCCTACGGCTTTGTATGATTATGCAGTTGCCTTTTCTTTTTTAGTAGTTGCCTTAATTTCTCCATTGTTATCTTCTATTGCAGATGCATTTGGCAATAAGAAAAGATTCATGCAGTTTTTTTGTTTTATGGGTTCGCTAAGCTGCTGTGCTATGTATTGGTTTAGGCCCGAAAATCCGCAACTGGGCATTGTATTGTTTGTTTTGGCATCCATTGGCTTTGGTGCCAGTATTGTTTTTTACAATGCCTACCTGCCCGAAATTGCAGCCGTAGAAGATCAGGATAATGTGAGTGCAAAAGGGTTTGCATTGGGTTATGTTGGCAGCGTGCTTCTGCTAATAATTTGCCTTATAATGGTTACTAAGCCTGCTATGTTTGGCATTGCTGACGACCACAAGGCTGCACAAATATCTTTTCTTTTAACAGGTATATGGTGGATGGGCTTTGCACAAATCACCTTTGCGGTATTGCCTAAAGGGCAAGCCAATCCTGTTTCTAAAAGCCACAATGTTTTTACAAAAGGCTATGCCGAATTAAATAAAGTTTGGAAAGAACTAAAAGAACAAACCACCCTTAAACGTTTTCTGCTTGCTTTCTTTTTTTTAGGAATGGGTGTAGAAACCGTGATGTATTCCGCAGCGTTATTTGCCAAGGAACAAATTTTTCCGAATACAGGCGATAAAGAAAAAGATGCTGCCAATGGCGGTAAGCTGATACTTACCATTTTAATTATACAGATTGTTGCTATCGGTGGTTCCTACTTATTTTCTTTCTTTTCGAAAAAGATTGGCAACCTGAAAGTATTATTAATTGGCGTATTGATTTGGGCTGGCATTTGTGCATGGGCTTATTTTGTTTATACCGAAATGGCTTTCTATTGCCTGGCCGGTACTGTAGGCCTTGTTATGGGAGGAATACAATCGCTTTCCAGGTCAACTTATTCCAAGCTGATGCCGCCAACAAAAGATACCGCTTCTTACTTTAGCTTTTATGATGTATGTGACAAAGTAAGCACTGTTATTGGTATGATGACATTCGGTATGGTAACCGAAGGCCTTGGTGGTATGCGGAATGCCGTTCTTTTTTTAATGACTTATTTTATCATTTCCTTTTTCATTTTATTATATACTTTAGCAAAGCAACCCAAATTACAGGTTGCATAATAAGCAATGAAACTCTATAGCATCAATACCGGATATTTCAGATTAGATGGCGGCGCTATGTTTGGCGTGGTTCCCAAAAGTATCTGGAACAAATTAAATCCTGCGGATGAAAATAATATGTGCAACTGGGCCATGCGTTCTTTATTGATTGAAGATGAAGGCAAATTAATTTTAATCGACAATGGACTTGGAGATAAGCAGGATGAAAAATTTTTCAGTCATTACTTTTTAAATGGTGCTGACAGCCTGGATAAATCATTGGCAAAATATGGATTTGGCAAAGACGATATTACCGATGTAATATTAACACACCTGCACTTTGACCATTGCGGCGGCAGCATTAAAAGAGAAGGCGAACAACTGGTTCCTGCTTTTAAAAATGCAACTTTCTGGAGCAATGCCAACCATTGGAAATGGGCTACAGAACCCAACGACAGAGAGAAAGCCAGCTTTTTAAAAGAAAACATTTTACCGATACAGCAAAGCGGCCAATTAAGGTTTGCACCAATAGTAGAGAATGGATCTATTATTACAGAAAACCTTACGCTGAAATTTGTAAACGGCCATACCGATGCACAGATGTTGCCGGTTATAAAATACAAGGATAAAACAATTGTATTTGCTGCAGATTTAATCCCCGCTGTTTTTCATTTGCCAATGCCGTATGTAATGGCTTATGATATGTTCCCACTTACTACATTGCTGGAGAAGAAAGCTTTTTTAGAAGAAGCTGCAGGCAATGATTATATTTTATTTTTTGAACACGACCCGGTAAATGAATGTTGCAATTTGCAATTAACTGAAAAGGGAGTTCGACAGAAAGATATTTTTAAACTGGAAGAGATATAAAAAAGTTTGCTGCTTTCAGCATTGAATTTTTGATATCGTATGAATTGCCCATCCAATGTCAATTACAGCAGCAAGCAACAACCCTATTCCTACAGGTTTTAAGTTATCGCTGTTTAAAAATATAATTCCAAGGATAATAATGAATATGAAAGACGATATTAGAAACGGAAAAACCATATTATCCTGAATCAAAGAGGATAGATACTGAATCAGTAATACTCCTGCGCAAGTTAAAACCGCTTTTGCTATATTATTCATTTAACTGTAATACATTTCAATTCCCCATCTGCTATCGTACCGAAATCAATGAAGTGAGTGGATAACGAAGGTTCTTGTATCCAAACATATCTATCTTAACATTACCAACAGATACAGCACTTTCCACTCGCAATAATAAATGGTTAGGATCGTCGCCAATCCAGGCTGTCATCTTTTCACCACCTTCAAACACCGTTCCTTTAATCAGCAATGGTTTAAATTTTATTGCATTGAATTTGCCATATCTGGTCTTTACTTTTTCCTTGCCCAGGTAACGGATGTATAAATGATATACCTGATCATCCAGGAACATATCAAACGGAATCTTATCGTTTACTTTATATTTATCGAAATTGATATTGCGGGCATAATAAATAGCACTGATAACATCCTGCACACAATTCGGTGTTTTAAATATACCATTGGTAGTAACCGCAGTGCCCGTGCCTTGATTGAATGTTACATTATTGTATATCTTGGTTTTGCCCTCGCTTACATTGCGCAAAAATTTCATGGGCAGCATTGTGGCTGTATCAATATATGTTTCGTACTTATCCCTTACTTTAAAAAAATTATCGAAGAAAGAATAGGATTTCCCTTCACCAACACAATGATATACGGGCTTGCCATTAAAATGTTCCAATGCTGTTGTAAAAGTTGCTTCGCCGGCACCAATATACATACCCAGTGTATTGTAAAAGACTTTAAATGTAACCGACTCACCTGCCTGAAAGGCTGTATTTTTAATGCCGCAAAAATCATCAGTTGGTTGTGCCTTAAAGCTGCATAAACTTAAGACCAATAATATTACCCGGATAGTTCCCTTCATTTTTCTTTTACAATTTTGATACTTAAAATTAATAGACTTCCTAATATCGCCGGTATTACCAAATTGATAAACCAGATTCCCAATGCCGCTGCACCGACGCCTAAACTGTTGGAACTATAAAACCGCAAAAGCTCCCAGCTTGTTTTTGCTCTTAACGGCAGCTCTATAAAACCAAATGTAGGTGCTATTGCCATTATCAAATAAAACACAGACATCAGCCAAAAACTAAGCCAGGCTTCTATCCCAACCTGCATTACCTGTAATAAAAGTACGTATTGTAAAACAAATACCAGATAACGGATAAAAGACAAAAATAAGATATGTAGCAATTGCATATTGCTAAATTCATCCAGCACCTGTATATGTTTAACAAACTTTTGTAAAGCAGGCACTTTTTCCAGCATACGCACCAACCAGTTCAGCCGCATATAAAACAATAGTATTATAACGGTAATGCCTACACTTAAATAGATAATAATGGTACGCCATAGCTCCGGCAATACGTTCAATGCATTATTACGCTCGGCAGAAATAAAACGCAGAAAAAACAATCCGAAGCAGCCCATCAACATCGTAACCAACAATTGGCTGATACTTCCTACAATTGTAAGCGAAATCGCTTTAATGCGATTGCCATCTTCTACATACAAAATCCGACCGCCATATTCACCTACCCGATTGGGTGTAAGCATGGTAACGCTGCTGCCCGATAATACCGATTTGAATGCTTTGATAAATGAAATATCCTGCACATGCTTTACCAGCAATTGCCATTTCCTTGCTTCAATACCCCAGTTTACAAACATTAAAAAAATAACCAGCCAAAGTAAAGGCTGGTGCCAGCTACTCTTTATAGCGCCCCAATTATCGGAAAGATTGGGTTGGTTTGCCACCTGTTTATATAAACTCCAGGAGAGTATTATAAACAACAGGGGACCTAAAAAATAGTTGATTAATATTTTAATATTTTTATTCAAACGTATAGTAGTCCCAGCCCTTAAGGTCTTTTACCGGTTATTATATTCAAAGTAATGGCGAGCCGGGGTCATTAAAAATTATAAATTATTTCAGTTAGTTTTATATCGTATTCAGTATTCAATTGGCCACTTAAAAGTTATCCGTACAATTTTACTGCATACCTTTATCCAACAAAGTAAAAAACAAATATTCAAAATCCTCCTCAAGATATTCAAATTAAAGATACCCTTTGATTTATACCCCGAAAGGTTGGAGGCTAAACTAAAATCGTAACAATTAATTGGCTACGCAAAAAACATCTAAAATCATATTAGGCATCGACCCCGGCACTATTGTGATGGGGTATGGATTAATAGAGGTAAAAGGAAATGCAATAACCCTGCTTGAAATGGATGTATTGAAACCGGGCAAAGTGACGGACGGGTACAAAAAATTACAACTAATATATAATACCGTTAGTGGCCTAATCATAAAATACAAACCCGATGTGTTTGCCATTGAAGCGCCTTTTTTTGGAAAGAATGTGCAGAGCATGCTGAAACTGGGCAGGGCACAGGGTGTTGCCATAGCGGCTGCCATGCGGCATGGTTTAGATGTAACGGAATATTCGCCCAAAAAAGTGAAACAATCCATTACCGGAAATGGAAATGCAGATAAAGAGCAGGTATTAAAAATGCTGCAGCGCTTATTGCAGTTTGGCGATGCTCCCAAATATTTTGATGCCTCCGATGCTTTAGCGGTGGCTGTTTGTCATCATTTTCAGTCCAATTCTTTGTTAGGCGATACATCAAAAAAAGCAAACGGCTGGGATGATTTTATTAAAAAAAACCCGGGAAGAGTTAAATAACGGGTAGATAACCTTCGGTTAACTGCTGTTTAACATCGAAAAAGCCTGTGTTTCGCATCTTTAAAAAAACTTTGAAGCAGTAATTATTAAGCTATGGTTATTCGGTCAAAAGCCTTGCGTTTCCTTCTTCTGATAAGCACTTTGGTGGTAGTTATTATTATTGCTGTCCAGTTGTTCTGGCTGCAAAAAGTTTATTTATTTGAAGAGAAGCAATTCAGTACCAATATTTCTAAAAGCATTAAAGGGTTATATGAAGATTTGAACCTTGTATCGGTGCATAATTACAGCATTGAAAAACTGATTGAAACGCCCAATAATGATTTATATATTGCCAAGGTAGATTCATTGCCAAACATAGACTCCTTAAGGCATACACTGAGTAATGAGCTTACTGATTTTGGCGTATTTACCGATTGCAAGCTGGCGATATTCAATAAAAAAACGCAGAGTTATATTGGCGAAAAATACATCGATTTGCCCGACACTTATCAGTCCACATCGGATAACAGCGATATGCCGGTTTTTAAACGCAGTTATTCTTACATCGCATTATTTTTTCCGCACCGCGGACAGTACATCATTAAACAAATGTTCTTTTGGATAGTCTCAAGCGGGATTTTGTTGCTGGCACTTATTGGTTTCAGCAGCAGCGTCTTTTATTTATACCGCCAAAAGTTTTTAAACGAAACACAAAAGGATTTCGTAAATAATTTTACGCATGAGTTTAAAACGCCTTTGTCGGTGATAAAAATTTCGGCAGATGTGTTGCAGCAGCCTTCGATTATCGATAAGCCTGATAAATTTAACAAATACGCAGGCATCATAAGTGAGCAGACAAGTTATCTACAACAGCAGGTACAGCGGCTTTTAGAAATTGCTTTTACCGACCAGCGCAACCTGCCGTTGGTGTTGGAAAACTTTGATGCAAACGAACTGATAAAGCAGGCATTGAATGATTTGCAGCCGTTGATTGAAGAGAAAAAAGTAACGATTACTACTTCTTACACCAATCAAAGCGCAATGATACGGGCCGATAAAACGCATTTTCTTTTAGTGATGATTAACCTGATTGAGAATGCTGTAAAATATTCGCCGGCACCTGTTATTGAGATTAGTACTTATAACAAAGAAAGCAATTTTTGTATTCGTGTAAAAGACAATGGGATGGGGATTGCAAAAATGCATCAAAAGAAAATATTTGAACGCTTTTACCGGGTAACCGAAGGAAACCTGCATCCGGCAAAAGGTTTTGGCTTAGGCTTGAATTTTGTAAAGAAAATTATTGACGCCCATTTAGGCAAAATAGAAGTAGAAAGCGAGCCGGGCAAAGGAAGCACATTCACTATAAAAATGTTTAAAAAATTATAACAATGACCAGAGGAAAAATTTTGCTTGCAGAAGACGATCGTAACCTTGCCTTCGTAATAAAAGATAATTTAACGGAAGAAGGATTTGAAGTAATTCATGCGGCCGATGGAGAAGTTGCCTGGCAACAATTCCTAAAACATGATTTTGATGTTTGCCTGCTTGATGTAAATATGCCGGTACGGGATGGCTTTTCCCTGGCAAAAAAAATCAGGGAGAAAAGCGATATTATACCCATCTTATTTTTAACGGCCAAAAGCCTTGAAGAAGATAAAATAAAAGGGTTCCAAAGTGGTGCAGATGATTATATTACCAAGCCTTTCAGCATGCAGGAATTGTTTTTAAGGATAGATGTTTTTTTACGTCGCACCAAAAAATTGCAGGCTGATGTGCATGAACAATATGAAATCGGCAAGCTTCGTTTTTCGTACAATGAACTGAAAGTATATATCAACGAAGAAGTGATTTCTTTAACGCAAAGGGAAGCCGACCTGATGAAATTTTTTGCCCAACACGCCAATAAAATTTTAAAACGTGAAGAAGTATTGCTGAATGTTTGGGGTAAGGATGATTACTTCTTAGGCAGAAGCATGGATGTGTTCATTACCAAGCTGCGCAAGCATTTTAAATCAGACCCGGCCATTATTTTAGAAACCATACATGGCGTTGGTTTCCGCTTAAATACAAATCCTTAGTTTTTATTAAAGGTTCAAAAGGATTTTTTGTTGCACGGCTTTTAACTCGTCTGCGCTTAACTTTAATTTGCTTTTTGCAAAACTTAAATCTTCTGCGCTATTGATGGGTGCCAAATGCAGGTGCGCATGCGGCACTTCCAATCCTATCACGCTTAATCCACAACGGTTGCAATCAAATGCTTTCTCAATAGCATGTGCAATGGGTTTTGCAAACACCAGCATCTTTGCCAGGTACTCATCCGGCAAATCAAAAAATTGATCGGTTTCAATTTTAGGCACCACCAACACATGCCCTTCTACTAATGGAAAAATATCCAGGAAGGCATAGAAGTTTTCATCTTCAGCAATTTTATAGGAGGGTATTTCGCCGGCGATTATTTTAGAGAAGATTGTCATTATAAAATATTTGTTGTAAAATTACAAACCGACAACCTATTTTATGAATATAAATGAATGGCACGATTTCTTTATAGCAACCGCAGGTTCTGCAGCGGCTTTAACGGGATTAATATTTGTCGGCGTTTCTATTAATATCACCAAGATACTTGCCTCCCGAAAATTACCGGACCGTGCCCTGGCTTCGTTGATTTTGTTACTGAATATCTTAATCGTTTCCGTTTTAATCCTCATTCCAAAACAAACCTATTTTGTAATTGGCGTCGAAAATTTCTTCCTTGCAATAACAGTGTATATTATCTCTGTAGTAAACGATATAGGCATATACAAAAACACAGAAGCGGCTTATCAGAAGCCTTATATCATGCACATAGTCTTAAACCAATTAGCGGTATTGCCGTATTTGATTGCAGCCATTATTATTTTAAGCGGAAGCGAAAATGGCATTTACTGGATTGTACCCGGTATTACTTTTTCATTTATTAAAGCTGTGCTGGATGCCTGGGTTTTATTGGTAGAGATTAACCGCTGAATTGTATCATTAGATTTTGTCTTCCCAAAAACTTTTCTCTTCTTTTAATTTTATAGCATTTAGCCTTAATCGTTTTGGAAGACCGTCGGCATATATAACGATAACAATTACCAGCATAAATAAAAAATAAAGTATGCTGCCCCACGAAAAAATAAGTATGTGATACCGGTAAAGCAGAACAATCGTTGTTAGCAAATAGCCGAACAACAGTATTGTATTGCTAAGCAAAAAAAGCGGCGCATAGCGTTGCCTCTTTATTAAGACAGCAAAACTAAAAATGGCTAAAAATAAGGCGATATCATAATCATTACCTGCCAATCAAAAGGCATCACAGCTAAATGTGCTATCAGGCAAATAATGGCAAAAATAAAGCCCGATAAACCTACTGCGAAACAAAATTCCTCATCTTTTTTAGTTAATGCCATTGGGGTTGATTGTTGCTTTGTTGGGAATTGTGCTAAGATAAGAGATATGTTGTTTGCGGAAAAGTGTGTTTAACCGCAATTAACCCAAATCAATACTCTATCTTTTTACTTACTCAGCAGGTTGCCAAAGTTCAATCTTGTTGCCTTCAATATCCATGATATGAACAAATTTGCCATATTCAGAATCTTCGATTTTATCTACGATTGTTACTCCTTCTGCTTTGAGTTGTTCTACCAGTGCTTCTAAGTTTTCAACTCTATAGTTTATCATAAAGTCTTTTGTAGAAGGCTCAAAATATTTTGTTGTTTCTGCAAACGGAGACCACTGTGTAGAACCCTTTTTTGTTGAATCCTCGTTTTGATGCCACTCAAAACTTGCACCATAACTATTGGTATCAAAGCCTAAATGCGTTTTGTACCATTCTCTTACTTTGCCGGCATCTTTACATTTAAAAAAGATACCGCCGATGCCTGTTACTTTTTTCATGCTTGTTGTTTTAGAATTTTGTTTAAAGGTTATTGCCTTAGTAGCAAAACCAAGACAGAATGAAGTTACGAGTCCTAAAATAAATATTGAAGCTTTGTTCATTTTATTGAGATTTGGTTTATTAAGATATTAATTTAGTATACTGTTCAACAAAATATCCCTGTAGATATCCCTTGTAAAAACATCTACCCAATTTACATACAACTGTTGATGTTGTAAAATACACAGCTTCTCTTTCAGCAAACTTGTATTTAGTACTCATTGCTTTTTATACTAAACTTACGGAATTTTATTGGGGTTTTTTATATTTTATGATTACTGGGGTTATATGGGACAGTGCATTTTTAGCAGTCTGGTAGAGCTTTCAATTTGGGCAATCCCTCCTTATAAGCAGCGTTTAGTAACGGTCGGCAGCAGGACGGAGTCCTGGGCCAGATGGTGTGCTCATAAATCAACCTTTTCTAAATGGAACCCATTTAGAAGTTTTAGTTTCTCTTTCTGCTCCAACTCCTAATGGCATTTCATAAAGGTCATTAATTGTTTCGTCAATTTCTACAGCCTGCTTTAATGAAATAATTTTTGCATTAGCTTCGGTGTGGTCTTCTTGTCCACACATAAATTGCCAAGTGCCATCTTCTGCGTCGTGTGATGCATAAAGTATCGGCCTTTCTCTACTTAATATATGATCGCAAGTAAAACAAGCTGTGTTTTCACTTTCAGAAAACTTGAACGTTGTTGTTTGTTTTTTCTTAAATAAATTAAACATATTTCAATTGGAATTAATTTTCAAGAAGCTTATGATTATTTAGGTGCAACCGCATTGCCACCAACTCAAAAATATACGCAATAAGTAAAATGCCAAAAAAAATAAATTTGTTGAAATTTTAGTGATTGTAAAAAAGTAACAAGTATAAAACCTGCTAACGCCCAATAAAGATATTCAGCACAAGAGTGCGACGCCAATGAAGTTTTCCTCCGTGGTCGGTGTCCTCACCGACCACTGCTTTGAGTCGAAGGAAAAATAGCTTTTTTTGCGACGAGCCACTTCTCGAATATTAATACAATCATTAACTTTAATTAGTCACAAATCAAACTCCGTGAAAGCAAGTGAATTTAATTATAAGGGGCATCGAAATTCATATACTGAGTTAAACGAAGTTTATTTCTGGACAATCACTATCAACAAATGGCAGCACTTATTAAAATCCAATGATAATAAAATGATACTGATAGAAAGCCTTCAATGGCTTGTACAAAAAGCCTTGGTAAAGATATACGGGTATGTTATAATGCCTAACCATATACATCTGATGTGGGAACAACTTTCAATGAATGGCAAAGAGTTTCCTAAAAATAGTTTTGAGAAATTTACAGCCAAATCTTTAGTGAATAAAATGAAAGCAGTAAATGATATTACTTTAAAAAATTACTCGGTAGATGCTTCTGACAGACAGCATAATATATGGCTCCGAGACCCGCTGGCTGTCTTGGTTACTGGAAGGGCAATGGCTTTACAAAAGCTAGAGTATATACATTCAAATCCCGTACAACCACACTGGCTTTTATGTAATACGCCAATAGAATACAGGTTTTCTTCTGCATTATTTTACGAACAAAATATAGATGAATTTGGCTTGCTTACACATATTCGGGAAGTATTCTGAAGCTAGCAGTGGTCGGTGAGGACACCATAACTGTTCGGAAGATTTTATAGTTGTTATTAAGGTGTGTTGATAAAATACAAGTTAATGTGTTTCATTATCTTAAGTTCTTTGATAAAAAATACCGATGGACTACATAAGTCGTCTGCTTTCATTTATCCCTGATAAAGATTTAGAATTATTTGCATTAGATACACAAGTAAATAAATTTTCTAAAAAGCTTCAGGGAGACTTGCTTTTTAAATTGCTTTTTTATTGCCTGGTTACTGAAAAGGAAAATAGTTTGAGAGGAATGCAATCAGCTTTAGAATCTTCATTGTTTCGTGCCATAAGTAATTCAGGTTCCACATTAAGTATTGCTCATAGCTCTATTAGCGAACGGCTTAACACAGTAAAGTATCAATACTTTGAAAGAATATTTTCGCATTGCATAAGTGCATATAAATCCTCATCGGTTATAGTTTCAAAAGAAATTGTACGGTTTGATTCAACTATTGTTTCATTAAGTAGCAGCTTGCTAGGCATAGGGTATAATCTTAAAGGAGGCGATGCAGAAAAATACCGCCTTTTAAAATTTACAATTGGCTATAGTGATGTACCAGACTGCATTTGCTTTTATACAGGTCAAACTTATAATAGTGAAAATGTAGCATTAACGCAAGCAATTATTCCCAATCAAACCTCTAAAGAACAAATAAATGTATTTGACAGAGGGATTACGTCCCGGTCAAATTATGACGCCTTGACGGATAAAAATATATTGTTCATTTCAAGAATTGATCCTGTGGCAAAACATACGGTTTATAAAGAAAATGAACTAAAAGCATTAATAAATACATACACATTAACGGTTGTAAGCGACAGTTGGGTTTATTTATATACAATGAATAAAAAACGCAGCACACACCCTGTTAGAATCATTAAAGCTGTAAAAAAATCCGATGGAGAAGCTATAGCTTTCATAACTAATATAAAAAAAATGAAGGCAAAAGAAATAACGGAAATTTATAGATCAAGATGGCAAATAGAAATATTTTTCAAGTTTATTAAGCAGCACCTGAACTTTAGCCATTTGCTAAACAGGACAGAAAATGGGATTAAAGTAGTAATGTATGTAACTATGACTGCTGCTATTTTGTTAGCTCATTATAAAAAGGACAAAGAATTAAAGGGATATAAAATTGCAAAAAGAAAATTTGCACAAGATTTAGAAAGAGATATAATTTATAATATAGTACTGATGTGCAACGGAGACGCAGAAAAAGCAAAACAGATACTTTATCAAAATACATCATAAAAATCTTCCGAACAGTTATGGTGAGGACACCGACCACGGAGGAAAACCTAAAAGCTACTAACGCCCAATAAAGCCCGGTTCAAAAAAATTACAGATAGCACCATAAAAAAAGCCTGCTCAAAAATGAACAGGCTTGCTATAATTTTCGAAAGACTTATTTTTTATACTGACCAACTAATCCTTTCACCAGTTCAGTCATTTTCTTTAAGCCATCTTCCGGTAAGTTTCCTTTTTTAAATTCGGCTAAAATTTCAGGGTATTTGTTTTCCATTTCCAGTAAGAAATGTTCTTCAAATTCTTTTACTCTGTTTACAGGTACTTCCCTTATTAAACCTTGTGTACCTAAGTAGATGATAGCAACTTGTTTTTCTACCGTAAATGGAGAATATTGTGGTTGTTTTAATATTTCCACGTTTCTTGCTCCTTTGTCGATAACGTTTTTTGTTGCAGCATCCAGGTCGCCACCAAATTTACTGAAGGCTTCCAGCTCACGGTATAATGCCTGATCCAGTTTTAATGTACCGGATACTTTTTTCATGGATTTAATCTGCGCATTACCACCCACACGGCTAACCGAAATACCTACGTTGATAGCAGGACGGATACCGGCGTTGAACAAGTTACTTTCCAAAAATATCTGTCCATCGGTGATAGAGATAACGTTTGTTGGAATGTATGCAGATACGTCACCAGCCTGTGTTTCGATAACCGGCAATGCGGTTAATGAACCTCCACCTTTTACCAAATGTTTGATAGATTGTGGTAGGTCGTTCATTTGTTTTGCAATCTCATCTTTAGCAATCACTTTCGCAGCTCTTTCCAATAAACGGCTATGTAGGTAGAATACATCTCCAGGATATGCTTCACGTCCCGGTGGCCTTCTTAACAATAAGGATACCTCACGATACGCCACGGCTTGTTTAGAAAGATCATCATAAATAATCAATGCTGCACGGCCGGTATCACGGAAGAACTCACCAATTGCTGCACCCGCAAACGGAGCGTAGAACTGTAAAGGAGCCGGATCAGAAGCAGATGCTGCAACGATGGTTGTATAAGCCATTGCTCCATGCTCTTCCAATGTTTTCATGATACCTGCAATAGTAGAAGCTTTTTGACCAATTGCAACATATATACAATACACCGGTTTGCCCGCTGCATAAAATTCTTTTTGATTGATAATGGTATCAATACAGATAGCTGTTTTACCAGTCTGACGATCGCCGATTACCAACTCACGCTGACCACGGCCAATCGGAATCATGGCATCAATTGCTTTGATACCTGTTTGCAATGGTTCTTTAACCGGCTCACGATAGATAACACCCGGTGCTTTACGCTCCAATGGCATTTCGTACAATTGACCAGCTATCGGACCTTTACCATCAATAGGTTCGCCCAATGTATTAATAACACGGCCGCTTAATCCGTCGCCTACTTTTATAGAAGCGATTTCGCCGGTACGTTTTACTTTATCACCTTCACGGATTTCTTTGCTATCACCCATCAATACCACACCTACGTTGTCTTCCTCAAGGTTCAATGCAATGGCTTTTACGCCGTTATCAAATTCAACCAACTCACCACTGCGTACATTGTTTAAGCCGTACACACGTGCAATACCATCACCCACCTGCAACACTGTTCCTACTTCTTCCAAACTTGCCGAAGCATTAAAGTTGCTGAGCTGTTGGCGCAATATCGCCGATATCTCATCTGGTTTAATTTCTGCCATTTTTTTATTTTTTATCTTATTTTATAAACGTAATCATTGCGGATGAACTGTTTCTTTACGTCGTTTAAATCACGCAAGATACTTGCATCTACAATTTTATCTTCTGTTTCTAATACAAAGCCGCCAATCAATTCTTCGTTCACCGCTGTTTCCAATTCGATAGAACCAATGCCTGTAATTGCATTTACTTTTGCAAGAATGGCTTTTTTGGTTTCATCGCCAACAGGCATTGCTGTTGTTATTTTTACTTTGTGTATGTTCTTTAACTGATTGTACTGATCTACAAATGCGGTGGCTATTTCGGGCAAGTAGGCTTCTCTTCCTTTGCTTACTAGCAACTGTATAAAAGCGGCCGTAAGTGTGCTTACCTGGCTGCTGATAACTGCTGCAACAATTTTTCCTTTTTTATCTGCCTGAATGATAGGGCTACGCAGCATTGCCACGAAATCAGGATTTGTTTTACAAACCGATATCAACAGCTTCATATCTGCATATACTGCTTCCAGTTGATTTTGTTCTATTGACAAATCAACGATGCTTTTTGCGTACCTGCCTGCTAAACGTGGATTCTCCATTTTTAATAATGTGCTAATTTGCTAATGTGCTGATGTGCTAATGCCTGCATTTTGTTATTAGCAGATTAGCACATTGGCTGATTAGCTTATTAATTAAGTTTTACTTCTTCTGCTACTTGTGCAATATATTTTTCCTGGGCTGCTTTGTCGCTTAGTTCTCTTCTCAAAATCTTTTCACTTACTTCTATTACTAATTTGCCCACCTGATTTTTCAGTTCATTTACCGCAGCCATTTTTTGCTGGTTGATAACAGCCTGTGCTTCGTTGATGATTTTTGTAGCTTGTGTTTTCGCTTCTTCTTTAGCGTCGTTTACAATTTTGTCTTTTGTTTCTTTGGCTTCTTTCAAAAGCAAAGCTCTTTCTTCACGTGCTTTTATCAACAAGGCTTCGTTATCATTTTTTAATTGCGCCATTTCGCCTTTTACTTTTTCTGCCAAAGCGATCGAATCAGCAATATTGGTTTCCCTGTCGGTTAACCCTTTAATGATTGGTTTCCACGCAAACTTTTTAAGTATCAGCAATACAATTAAAAATGCCAACAACGTCCAAACGATAAGGCCCAAATGCGGTAATAAAAGTTCCATAATATTATAAATTAAAAATCGGTAATCAGTTTAAAAATCACTGCATCCGCCGCCCTGTGCTTAAGATGCAGTAATGATTTTAATAAGTGTAGTTTTAAGTGTTTAGTGCTAAGTTGAAACGCAGTGGCTTACTTAATACTTATTACTTAATACCTATTACTTATTTAAGTACAGCCAATAATCCAGCGATAACTGCGAAAAGGGCAACACCCTCTACGAACGCAGCAGCTAAGATCATGTTTGCACGGATGTCGTTAGAAGCTTCCGGTTGACGGGCAATAGATTCTACAGCACCTTTACCAATCTGTCCGATACCAACACCGGCTCCGATTGCAGCAAGACCTGCACCAATTGCACCACCTAAATGGGAATATCCAACTTCTGTCAATAAAGTCATCAAAGTCATGATACTTGTTTTTATTGTTTAAAAAAGAGTTTATTAAATAACGATATCATTTTCGTGCCCGTCGTGATGTTCGCCGGCAAATGATTGCCCGATGAATACCGCTGTAAGGTTGGTGAAAATGAAAGCCTGTATAAAGGCTACCAATATCTCGATGAAATAAATAAATACGGTAAACAAAATCGATATTGGAGAAGCTCCCCAACCTGCCACATGGTTCATTGCACCGAAAATAAATATCAAGGAAATAAAGCTTAGAATAATAATATGCCCTGCCACCATATTGGCAAAAAGACGAATGATTAATGCGCCTGGCTTAATTAATAATACACCCGCCAACTCTACCGGAACCAGTATTATTTTAATAAGAAAAGGAACTCCCGGAGGCCAGAAAATATGGCCCCAGAAATGACCGTTGGTGCTAAACAAAATAACTACCAATGAAATAACACCCAACACTAAAGTGAAGGCCGTGTTACCGGTAACATTCGCTAATCCTGGTACTAAACCAAAAATGTTATTGATTAAGATAAAGAAGAAAACAGTTAAAAGGTATGGCAGATAGCGTATGTATTGGTCGCCTAAATTTGGTTTTGCTACATCGTCTCTTACAAATGTAATGATTGGCTCAATGGCATTTTGCCAGCCTTTTGGTGCGGATGTTACGCCGATGCCGTTTTTGTATTTTTTTGCGATGCCTGTCATTAACACTACTAATAAGGTTAATGCCAAAATCATTTGTACTACATTTCTTGTTAAAGAGAAATCATATACTTTAGAACCATCTGTTGCTATAATCGTTTCGCTTTTAGCGTATTTGTAGCCATTGTATTCTTCTTCGCCTTCTGTACCAAAATGAGAAGAGGAGAAAACAGAAAATCCTTTGGTTGGAGAATACAGAATTACCGGCAAAGGAATGGAAGCGTGAATGCTGCCAACCGAAAAGAAATGGAATTCATGTGCATCCTGAATATGCGCCATGATGATTTGTGCCGGATCTAATTTTTCTTCTTTAGGGGCAGTCTCCGTTTTTGCCTCAGCAGGCGTATTATCTTGCGCTTTACACACATTAGACAATAACAATATAAGTAGGCTGAAAACCGCTACCAGTAATGATTTGAAGCTCTTTGATACCATAGATTCCCCTAAATTTTGCGCAAAGATAAGGAAGGGGAGGCGAAATAGGAAATGAAGTAGGTTTAATTATTTAATGAAATGCTTCAGCTATTCGTATAGGTTTTTATTTTATTTAAAAATTCCTTTATACTATTTAATCGAGCCCTAATTCTTTTCGGATCAGCTTGGTTTCTTCAAGTTCAGTTACATCGATTTGATCTTTGGGGCGATTGACGGCTTTTTTGTTGGCGATTAGTTGGTTGATATGTAAAAATGGTACTTAATGGAGGATTTCTTCATCAAAAATATCCATGGAAATTTATTTATTAAGCGTATCAGGCTTATAGGTAATTTTTGCCCGCTGCATTGTTTGTTGTATTTTATACAAACGGGTAGCAAACAAAAAACGCTCAGTATAAGAGCGATTAAGCGCATCTTTCAGACGATTTGTTTCTTCCCTTTGATAATCAGCCTGCGGTTCATGCAGCATATTATTCTGCGATTCGTTATCTATGTTTTGATAAGTAACCATACCGCAATTTACTAATAAATTTGGGATTAAGCAATAGCAAAAAGTTAAACTGCCTGCTCCTGTTTTTCAAACTGCATTTTATGCAATTGGTAATAATGCCCTTGTTTTTGAAGCAGCTCATCATGCGTTCCTACTTCTTTTATTACACCTTTATCCAATACAATAATTTTATTGGCTTTGCGAATGGTGCTGAGACGGTGAGCAATTACAATCGATGTTCTTCCGGCAATCATTTTATCAATTGCCTTTTGTATCAGGTGTTCGCTTTCGGTATCCACAGATGAAGTGGCTTCATCTAAAACCAATATGGCGGGGTCAAACAATAAGGCTCGTACAAAAGATAATAATTGGCGCTGCCCTAATGAAAGTGTAGAGCCACGTTCCATTACATTGTAATCGTATCCGCCGGGCAGGCGCATAATAAAATCATGTATGCCGATAAGCTTTGCAGCTTCCTCTACTTTTTCTTTGGTGATATCTGTATTGCGAAGCGTAACATTATCATATACTGATGCGCTGAATAAAAACACATCCTGCAATACAACGGCTATTTTGCTGCGCAGATAAAAAATATCAAAGTCATCAATTAATACATCATCTATTTTAATAGACCCTTTTTGTATATGGTATAAACGATTTAATAAACTGATGATAGATGTTTTGCCACTTCCTGTATGCCCTACTATCGCCAATGTTTCACCGGCATTAATAGTAAAGGAAATATCTTTTAAAACATATTGTTCTTCTACATAAGCAAACCATACATTTTTAAATTCTACTTTACCGCTTACTATTTCCGGCAGGTAAGTTCCGATATTCACTGCGGTATCAGGATTGTCCAATACCTTAAACACCCTTTCGCAGGCAATCATGCCCATTTGCAGCGTATTAAATTTATCGGCAATAACCCGTAAAGGGCGGAATAATAAATTAAGGCAAAGAATAAAAGCTGTTATAATGCCTGCCACTTGAGGGTTTTGCTCGCCGGCAGCCCACCAAACCAACAAGCCTGTTGAAAGTGCCAACACCAATTCAACAATCGGGAAAAAAACAGAATAGGCAAATACCGAACGGACGTTTGCATTACGATGTTCTTTATTAATATCATTAAACTTATTAAATTCTCTTTTCTCTGCCGCAAAAGCCTGAACAATTGCCATACCCGTAAGGTGCTCTTGTACAAAGGCGTTCAGGTTAGCTACTGCATTGCGTACACGTATGAAGGATTTGTTTACAGCCTCTTTAAAATAATAAGTAGCAACAATCAATAAGGGAAGGGGCGCTAAACAGATCAATGTCAATTTGCAATCAATTGAACACATATAGATAAGCACAGCAATGATTGAAAGTAAATCAGCCACAATTGGAATTAACCCATCGCTAAAAATATCGTTAATAGATTCGATGTCATTAATCGTTCTTGTAGTTAATGTACCAATCGGTGTTTTATCGTATTGAGAAAGATTAAGGTGAGTGATTTTTTTATAGGTATCTACCCGCATGTCTTTCACTACATTTTGTCCTAATGCAGATGTGTAAAAGGAAAATACAAAACGGCAAACAGATTCAATGATTAAAAGTACCAGTTGTATAATAGTAACACCTATAATAACATTACGAGGACCTTTTAAAAACCAAACAGCGGCATCTTTACTAAGCCCTTTGTTCATCGTTAATTGAATCAACCATGGACGGACAGGTGATATAACTGCCAAAAAGATAGCAAGAAAAAGAGACCAATAAAATTTGCTTTTATATGGAGATGCAAAACGCAGTAATCTGCGGAATAGGGAAAAATCGAATATTTTTTTAGCCTTCGGCTGCTCACTCATACTGCAAAGTTACCAAAAGAGATTTATTCTGAATGAATACAAATGTTCAATGCTCAATGTTCAACACGCAATATTCAAGTAGCAAGCAACCTGCTTTAATTATCAATTATCCATTTTCAATTCTCAATTACTACTCTCCTTCCATCTTTTTATCGTATGCTTTAATAAAGATTGCACCAAGGTTTTTATATGGCGGCACATAATCATCCCAGCTTTCACGCACTTCGCTGTTCGGGTCTCTGGAGAATTGTTTGGTTAGGTTTGCCCACATATCTTCCCAAACCAATGTTTTGCCAGTAAGCAAAGTTTGATTTAGATAATTTAATATCGGACGGTTAATATCTCCTTTGCCGATTTCTTTGGTAGAGATAATATTTGCATCGGGGCATATCTCTAATATCTTATTCAGGTTTTGATAACCACCGCAACTTCCCAGTATAATAATTTTTGCATTAGCAGGCATACGATCAATTGTACCCGGTAGCCAATAACTATGACCACGATGTATTACAACACTTGGATATAAACCGTTACGTGTTAAATAAGCGCTTAAGTGTACTTGTGCTGTATCATCTAGGTTCTGATCGCTATCAAGCGGACGGTTGGCATATATCCACACTTTTTTTCCTTTGATAGATTTTATAGAAACCCATTCTTTTTCAACAGTAACCCTCCAATCTGTACGTGGAAATGAATTTACAAAATCGGGGAAATACTTTTTGCCATCTTCATCGCCATAAAAGAAAACCTGTTGAATCACACGACCACTATCATCGCACAAATCTTTATTATCTACTGTATAAATAGAACGGATACCAATTTCTTTTGTCAAATCAATTTTACGGTCATCGGCAGATAAAAAAATTGTTTTCAACAGCCCATAAATAATTTTCCCTTTATTATTGTTTTCATCAATAGCCTGCTGTTCGTTTTCTGTTACGTATTGAAGAATTGTTTTTAGTAAAGTTTTGCTTTTAATACTGCTATAGCTATCTGCCACATCTACTGCATCTTCCAGGCTTCCGCCTTTATCCAGGTTATCAACAAAAGCCTTCATCAATATTTCCGAATTGGAAGATGGCATCATCCTAAGAAATGTATCCAACTGATTATAATTGGCTGCCATTTTAATAAACTTCTTAAAATAATCCATGTGCACCTGCATCAGCAAATAATCGCTTCGGGGCTTAGTACCCATGCGTTGTACCATACGTTCAAAGCTATGTTTATAGCTGGATGTATAGATATCATTTTCACCCATCACCATCATGTAATAAATATCTATAGGCGATAAGGGATCAATAGCACGCATCCGCACATTCAGGTTCTTTTCATCATGCAGGTTATTAATCGGCGTAATAAAATGTTCAATGGCTTTATGTTGCAACATAAACCTCAAACCATTTGCACCAAACATTGCAATAGGTGTATCGCCATTTACAAGGCGCATACTGTATTCTATTTCCGTTTTTACCAATAGCTTGTAATATCCAACACTATCATACCCCGTTACTCCATTGCCTACAAATTTCTTAATGCTGTCAATTGTTTGTACGCCTTTTAAAATATTATCCAAAAAAGGGAAATACAATAAAGCGTTGGGTGTTTGGCTTAATAGCGCTATTTGCTTTACAACAGGGTTTGTACTTTGATGAATTAGTTTTCCTTCCGGAGTATTATAAGCCTGTGCGTATGAATATAATTGAACAGGGTTACGTAATGCCGCTGCTGCTAATAAACTATCTGCAAAAGGTTCGTTTACATAAGGCCGTATTACTGATAAAACCCTGTCAGGATTTGCTGCACAAAAATTTAAAAACAATAGCCGCTTACTTTCTTCATACCCTTTGTTTGCTCTAAAAATTTCTGCGTTAATCATCCCCACCTCAAAAGGTACTTCTTTAATATAAGGCACCATGCTTTGGCCGCTTACATCCGCTTTAAGGATATCAAAAAAATTGCTCACAAGTAATGGTGCTAAAGCAGGATTTAATTCCCTCGATTTCCAATCATGCAGAAATCCCCGAAGCATCTTTTCGATATAAGTAAGATAACCTATTTTGTCATTGTTGGTTTTAATCAGCGTATCATCTTCCACATAATCTTGTAGTGCATCTACTTTTCGCATGATAGCATCCGTTACCTGCAGGTTGATTTCATTATTACCCGATACATGTATAATGCCATCCTTTCTGCCATCGGCTTTATCACAGTCTGTCTGCGCTTCATCAATGCGGTCGTGAAAACGTATCCGGGTAATAGGAACCGGTAATTTGGAGGTATCTGATACAGCAAATGCATCCGCAACAGTTAAACACAGAATTATAATAGTAAATATTTTTTTCATAAGTCGCCACTGCCTCTGATAAGACGTATTGCAAATATCGGCCTTTAACGCTGTTAATTCAAATCGTTGCTACATTTGCGGTAACAATTTGATAATACAGGAACTCACCACAATTGGCACAGAGCACGAAATGTTAGTTTACTTTTGCTTAACAATTCATTTATGAGTATTAAAAAAATATTAATTGCGGATGACGAACCGGATATCCTGGAAATCATCCAATTTAATTTACAGGCCGAAGGGTATGATGTGGTAGCCGCTAAAAACGGTGATGAAGCAATTGAACTGGCAAAAAAACACGAGCCGGACCTGATTATACTGGACATAATGATGCCCGGCAAAAATGGTATTGAGGTTTGCAACCTTTTAAGGCTTCAGCCAATGTTTAACGATACGTTGATTGTTTTTTTAACCGCATTAAGCGATGAAGGAACAGAAATACGTGGACTTGAAACGGGTGCAGATGATTATCTTACCAAACCTATCAGCCCGAAAGTTTTAGTAAGCAAGGTAAATGCTCTTTTCAGAAGGCTTTACAAAGAAGATCAACCTGTAATACAAATAGGTGATTTACAAATTGACCGTGAAAAATACTTAGTTAACTATAAGGAAAACGATATAATATTAGCCCGTAAAGAGTTTGAATTGCTGGCTTTATTAGCATCAAGGCCCGGCAAGGTTTTTTTACGCAATGAAATACTAAATCAGGTATGGGGTACCGAAGTAATAGTAGGCGACCGTACCATTGATGTTCATATTCGTAAAATCCGCCAAAAGCTTAACCTGGATTGTATTACTACCGTAAAAGGAGTTGGCTATAAATTCGAATTATAGTTGTGAATAGTGCTTTGCAAAGGGTGAATACAACCTGCATCCTTTTAGCAACCATTTATGCTTCATAATTGTTGTTACATTTGTAAAGGTGTAGCAGTACTATTCATCATCTACCATTCACGACAATGTTTTCTGCAAAAAATTTTTCTCCGCAACAGTTATCTGCCATTACAGCTTCTATACTTGCTGTAGTGCTTGGGCTTTGCGTTTATTATTTTCATCCTATCTGGTGGATTGCGTTGCTATGGCTTGTACTGATCTTTTGTGGAAGTTACGGGCTGATATTGTATATGGTACAACGGTTTGTGTATCGTAAAATAAAACTGATTTACAAACTCATTTATCAAACCAAAGCCAGTAAACGGGAAGAGTTTTATTACAAAAATATCCTGCCACAAAAAAGTATTGATGAAGTAAGGGAAGATGTAGAAAAATGGGCCGAACAACGAAAAGCCGAGATTGAAGTACTGAAACAAAACGAAGCCTACCGCAAAGAGTTTTTACAAAACCTGTCGCACGAATTAAAGACGCCGATTTTTGCTATACAGGGTTATGTGGATACCTTATTAAACGGAGCTTTGGAAAATCCGGATGTAAATAAAAAATTTCTTAGCAGCACTTCCCGTAATATCGACCGCCTGGTTAATTTGGTTGACGACCTTGATGAAATTTCCAAACTGGAACGTGGTGAGCAATTATTGTACAAAGAAAATTTCATTATACAGGAACTGGTTAAAGAAGTGTATGAAAGCTTAGCTATTAAAGCGGAGGAAAATCAGATACGTCTGATAATAAAAAAAGGCTGCGAATTACCTTTAACCGTTTATGCGGATAAGGAAAAAATACGACAAGGCTTAATTAACCTGATTGATAATGCTATTAAATACGGCAAAAGAAACGGCGAGGTAGAAGCAAGTGCTTACAAAATAGACGGCTCACAAATTTTAGTTGAAATAACCGACGATGGGCAAGGTATTTCGGAAGAACATATCGGAAGGATTTTTGAACGCTTTTATCGTACGGATACTGCCAGAAGCCGCAAGGTTGGCGGCAGCGGACTTGGACTATCAATCTTTAAACATATTGTAGAGGCGCATGGCCAGGCAATACACGTTCGCAGCACACCCGATGTGGGCTCTACATTTGGCTTTACATTGGATAGCAAAAAAGACTAATCATTCTTTAGTATTGCATATTTACCCGGCTTAAAATAATACACTACAAATTCCCTGTCTTCTTTTCCATTCCGGTATTGAGGCACAATGATTTTCATATCGGGCTGCAGGTTTTTAATTGCCATAAATGATTGCAATGTGGCCGGATAATTGGAAGGCACAATCACATAAATATCCTGCGAATCTTTAACCTGACCGAGTTGTTTATTTAACCAATAATACTGATGAATATCGTCAATATCGCCCTCTGTAATTACTCTTAATTGCAAAGGCTCAGCAACATAATGTTGTATATGAGCAGCCGGAAACCATTTGTTGCAAAGGATAATCGTTTGCACATTTGTATCCTTAACTGTATGTGCCGAATAATAAATACTATCAAAGGAAGACGAGAAATTTTTCCAGCCATACATATCCAATGTAAAATCGCCTTCTCCTCGTTTCGCATTATCCTTATTTCCTAAAGTTCCCGGAAAAAAATTTATGCCGATTATTCCGGCACCGATAATAACCAGCAGTAAAACAGTGGCAGCCATAATGCCGGAAGGAATCAATTTCTTTTTTAATGACCCATCCTTTTGTTTATCAGCAAAATAAACTGCTGTAAGCAATAGAAGGCTTGCAAACGCAGGGCCTGTCCAATGCGGCAATACTGTTTTAAAAAGCGAAATAACAGTAGCAACAATTATTAAAGGCAGGCTTGTGAATAGCAATATTTTTTTCTGCGAAGCAATAATAGAAAATTTATTATGCCACAAAGCAATTACTATACAAACAAAAATAACAGGATTGCAATAGAAGAATTGCCCTGCAATAAAAGTGAAGAAATTATCTATATCGATACCGCTGTGTGCTATATTTACCCGGCCGCTATGATACACATAGGTAACAAAATGATTTTGGATATTCCAATAAATAACAGGCATAAAAAACAGGATTGTAATCAATGCAGAAAGATATAAGGCGCCTGTTTTTAACCAGTTTCTGTTATACAAAATGATGTACAGTACAAAACCAACCCATAAAAAAATGGTATGGATTTTACATAACATTCCTAAACCCGTTACCACACCAAACCATATTACCCTCTTTAATTGTTCCTCATTTATGATTTGGCATTCTGCAATATTGATAAGCAGGTAAAGGCTGCTTACCCAAAAAATCATCTGAGGCGAATCCGGTAAAATAAATGTACCCGCCACAATGCTTCCATAAATAGTAGCAGTATAAATAAGCGCTGCCAAAAAACCTGCATATCCATTGGCAAGTTTTTTACCGCATTTGTAAAACAACCAGGTAACAATTGCTGAAGAAGCGATTGCGCCGCTGCGGATAAAAAATTCTGAATGAAAGATATTATTAAATGTAGTTAGCCTGATTAACCAGCCAACTGCCGGAGGATGATCGAAATAATTACTTTGAAGATGTATGGAGTAAAGCCAGTAATAAACTTCATCATTGCCTAATCCCGTTGAAGCAGCAATCACACATCGTATCAATGTGGCAATAGCAATTAATATGAATGTCTTATTCCTGTAACTCAAGAGGGTTAATGAAATGTATATAGCAGATTAGCAAAAAAATTCCAGAAAACAACAACACCTGTAACAATCAGCTTCAATAAATAAAAATTGTACTTTACCTTTTTTACCAATAAATACAAAAGCAAATTATTAATAGCGAGCCCCATTAATGCAACAACCAAAAACTTTGAAAATTGAAGCATAATGTGATTGTCCGTGCTTTCAAATGTCCAAAACCGATTTAGCAAATAATTGCTGCAAACAGCGCAACTAAAGCCAATTGTATTAGCCAGGTATTTATTTATTTTTAATTGCTCTTTACAAAGCCATGTCATCCCAAAATCAATACCCGTACCTAATAAACCTACCATCCCAAAGCGGATAAACCGTGTAGCAAAAATTTTATCCATGTAACTTAAATTGGTTCGGGCAAAGTTACAGGGCTTTCAGGTTTTAACTTAAATTGTTTAAGCGGCCCTTTTGCAAAACTATAGCCTTCTGCCACATACACACAACCTATGCCCGATACTATGCCAATTAAAGCGCCCACCAAAACATCTGCTAAAAAATGCTGACCAAGATAAATACGGGAATAGCCCACCAATACAGCCGCTATCAACACAGGCAATTGATACCTACTGTCTTTTGCCTGCAAAATCAATACAGTAGCAACTGCAAATGCAGTAGTGGTATGCCCTGATGGAAAGCTGTTATTATGATAAAACTCAATGCCGCTTATAAAAAAAGAATGGTATCCTTCACCAAAAAAAAGTTTAGGCCTGGGCGAAAAAAACAAGTGCTTAACAAGCTGGACAATGATACCCGACAAAAGAAAAGAAACAACAATCAGCAATGCCTCCTTCCCTTTTCTTGCAACGAGTAAATAGACAGCAGCTAAACAAATAGCAAACAAACCGTTTCCAACAAATGTATAGCTAATAAAAAAATTATTTAACCACCCGGCATGATAAGTATTCAGCAAAATAAAACTTGAAGCTTTGCCTTTCATTAGTAATATAAACAGCCCTATAACTAATACTAAAGTACAACCAAGGAAGAAAAGAAGATTTCTCTTAATTAAAATGCCTGTTTTATTCATGGCAATAGCTGTTTAGTTTGGTGTTTTAATTATTGGTTATACCAACGCCTGCAAGATATTTTGTTTGCATACGCTTGCTTGTTAAGCAGTAGTTGTCTTATTGTTGTTGTTTTGTTATTAAAAAGGGCAGAATAAAAATCCTGCCCTTATGCACAAAAAAAATCTACCTACTAACAAATAACTACTAACCCAATATTATTTGTCATTGCAAAATTTAAAAGAAGATATTATCTGGAGATAAACGTTGGGTTATTAAATTTTTATCAATATGATTTTACATTTTGGTAACAATGCCATCACAATTAAGCAACATGCCGGGCGGAGCTTTGCATGAATTCTATTACCTTGGAAAAAAGAAAAATAGACGTAGCAGTAATTTCAGATGTACACCTTGGCACTTACGGATGTCGTGCAAACGAAGTATCCCGCTACCTTTCCACCATCGACCCTTCCATTCTTATCTTGAATGGCGATATCATCGATATCTGGCAATTCAGTAAAAAATATTGGCCGGCACAGCACATGCAGGTAGTTAAGCAAATCATGAGTATGCTTAGCCGCGGCGTAAAAGTTTATTACGTTACCGGCAATCATGATGAGATGTTGCGCAGGTTCGAGAATTTTTCTATCGGCGATTTTCATATCGTAAACAAACTGATTATACATCATAACAATAATAAGCGTAGCTGGATTTTTCATGGAGATGTATTTGATGTAACCATGCAGTACAGCAAATGGCTGGCAAAGCTTGGGTCTGTTGGTTATGATATGTTGATATACATAAACGCTTTTATAAACTATATCAGCAAAAAATTAGGGAAAGGAAAAATTTCGCTTTCCAAAAAGATAAAGAACTCTGTAAAAAGTGCTGTTAAGTATATTAATAGTTTTGAAGAAACCGCTGCAAACATTGCTATAGAAAAAGGGTATGACTATGTTCTCTGTGGCCATATCCATCAGCCTTGTAACCGTCAAATAGTAACGCCAAAAGGTAACGTTAACTATTTAAACTCCGGCGACTGGATTGAAAATCTTACTGCATTGGAGTATTGCAACGACGAGTGGAATGTTTATTATTATCAGCAGGATAAAAGTGTGCAGGATTTACACGAATCTTTTTATATGGACGAAGCTGCTTACCTGCGCACAGCAGAATTGTTCAAAATTATGATGGATGATTTTGAGATAGCATCTTAATGAGTTTTAGCACTATAAGAGATCAGAATATTAAAAGCATAACGATGAAAGTACTATACGCAATACAAGCAACAGGTAACGGGCATATCAGCCGTGCTTCCGAAATTATTCCTTTGCTTAAAAAAAAATGTGACGTTGACATATTGATAAGCGGCACGGAGGCTGATGTTGACCTGGACCATTTTATTAAATATCGCCGTAAAGGATTGTGTTATGTATTTGGCAAAAAAGGCGGCATCGACCTTTATGAAACATTTAAGAAAATGCAATCAAAACGTTTTCTTGAAGAGATAAGAAATTTTCCAGTAGAAGGTTATGATTTGGTGATTAATGATTTTGAACCTGTAAGTGCGTGGGCCTGCAGGTCAAAAAATGTTCCTTGTGTTTCAATGAGCCATCAGTATGCGATACTGCATAAAAACTCCCCACGCCCTGCAAAGTTCGATCCATTGGCGTGGATGGTTCTACGCCATTATGCTCCCTGCAAACAAGGCGTAGGTTTTCATTTTAAAAAATACGGCGAAAATATTTTCACTCCGGTTATCCGTAAAGAAATACGCAATGCCAATGTGCGCAACCTTGGGCATTATACTGTTTATCTTCCTGCCTATCACGAAGAAAAGCTGATTAAATATTTAAGCAGGTTTAAAGATATACGCTGGCATATATTTTCAAAGCACAGCAAGAAATCTTTTATTGAAAAGAATTGCTGGATACGTCCGGTGGATAATATTGATTTTGCAGAAAGCTTTGTTACCTGCGAAGGCATTATATCCGGAGGCGGTTTTGAAACACCGGCAGAAGCTTTGCACATGGGTAAAAAATTATTGGTAATACCAATGAAGAATCAATACGAACAACATTGTAATGCCGCAGGCATTAAACAATTTGGAGTGCCGGTTATTAAGAGCTTAAAAGATAAACACTACGATACTATTAAAACCTGGTTAGATTCTCCACAAAATATTGAAGTTGATTTTAAAGATGAAACTGAGAAAATAATTGATATTGTTTTATCGAAAGCACTTTCGGCAAAGAAAGCAAACAATGATCTTTTTATACCGGATTCCATCATTCAAACACCTGCAGATTTATTTATGCCGAAGGCTATTTAATACGCAAAATTTTTACGCAAAGAAAATATAAGGAGCAAAGAAGCTAAGAAAGTTCATAGCACTTCGCTCCTTATTTATGTTACTACAAATTCAATCTTATTTTGTTGCCGGCAGTTTATCTGGACTGTTTAATGTTGACAACAACACATCGGATAAATTTGCCACACTATGCTCTGCAATAAAAACCTCTCCCAAATAACTGGCAATTGTTTGTGCAAACTGAATACTATTGATGGTTGATTTTTCTTTTACTTCACCCAATGGCTTTATGTTTGGCCCCAATTCTGCCAACCAGGTTTCTTTAGAGCCTTTAGCCCAAAAGCCATGCGTAACCCATGTTGTAGGCTTTTCACCTCTCCCATGGTCAGTAGTTATAAAGAAGATTGTATTGTTTTTATAAAACCTGTCTGATTGTGCCAGCTCCCATAATTCTGCCAAAAATTTGTCGAACATATTTGCCTGGTTTAAATACAAATCATACCGGCCGCCGTGTGCAAACTCATCTGTTTCACCAAAACCAATATATACTACTTTAGGGTGTTTCTTTTTGATATACTCGGTAGCTACTGTATATGTTAACACATCTTTTCTGGTTGCATCTTTATTTTCATCACTGTTTGTTTCTACATAGTTGGTTGCCTGTTCTGTTGCTGTAAGGCTATCGCCATCCGCCAGTTGATAACCGCAATTAATTGGCATGTTACTTACCGGCCGGTTTAAAATATAATCAAACATTTTCCATGAGCTAAATGCTGCTACTTTGTTTTTATACTCTGGCGTTTTATTTAAGTAACTTAAGATATTTGAATTGGGATTATCTTTTGGGATATTTAAAGTAATGCCTAAATCAATATGCCCCGTTAATATCTCATTGTATCCGGGATATGAAATTCTATAAGGGTTTACCACCGAAACATCATTGCCGTAATTGCGGTTGCCCCATAGCTGCCCTTTTTGTGCAATGAAATTCCATATAAACGGCATTAGCTTTTGCCGGCGCTCTTCAACTGTATTGCCCCAATATGTGTAACGTAATGTAGCGGTATCTTTTACATATTTCGGATTGAATAAAATGGCGGAATCTGCACCATTAAATACTTCCTGCCAACGGAAGCCATCTGTAGTAATGATAAAAATGTTAGGACTGTCTTGCGGTTGAGAGAATGCAGTATTGGCAACAAACAAAAGAAAGGTTAGTATGCGTTTCATTGTATGATGTTTTGCAAATGTCCTTTGTTCGTATTACTTAATCGTGATGAGAGCTTTATGTAAATGTTATCAGCCCTATCGCTATGAGGCAATCTCATTAAATTAAGGGTCTAACTAATTTATTTAACAAGTATAGAGTCGTCAGCCTGAGCTTGTCGAAGGCGGCTTAGGTGTATTCTTAAATCTCATACCGATTTCGACAAGCTCAACCTCACAGCTTTTTGGAATATAAGATGAAAGGCAACAGTTTAACTTACTTATGTTGCCATAGGGAACTTTTGAAGTTTATATATATTGACACCTCTTTCTTTTCCCCAAAGATTGAAATACCAATATTGCCAGAGCCTCACAATCTTCTTTACGTAGAAGAGATTATTTTTTATTGATTGCTTCCAATAGCTCTTTTGCCTGTTGCGATAATTTTGTTGCTACAATATTACCATCTTCTGCATAAGTAAATTGCATGCACTTCTCATCGTTCATACGAAACCTGATATCCTGCACTACATTATCATTTTTATAAAAATGTATGGTGCCATCATAGCCACAATTTTCTTTTATGTCTGTTAAAGATGCAGATGTAAAATCAGCCAATTGCTCCATGGTATTTTTGTCACGGATGATTTTTACCCTGGTTACAGAATCTATCTTTCCGTCACCGGTAAAGTAATTGATAGCAACGCTGTCTGCATTGCTGATTTTTATTTTTAATTGTTTATCGCTGTGATGGCAGGAAGATAAAGCTATAACTATGATGGCAAGTGTTATTACATTTTTCATGGCAGCAAATGTACAAAAGCTTTTGTACCCATCGGCTCAAAAAAGAAACCACCCAATAGGAATATTGGGTGGTACAAGATTAAGATCTGCTATTTGCTTAAGGAACTTGTTTGCTTATTCGTTTATAATTTATTGCTGTGCTTCACCACTTTTGCCTCTACATAAAAAATTATTTCTTCAGCAATGTTTTTAGACTGATCGCCTACCCTTTCCAATTTGCGGATAATAGAAAGTACATATAAAGCCATATCCAGTTCATTTGGATATTCTTTTAAATAATCCATTACTAAATGATTCGCTCTTTTATTAATATCATCCAAAAACTCATCCTTTGCAAACACGTTACGGGCAAGGCTTGGGTCTTCTTTATCAAAAGCAACCATTGCTTCGTCAAACATCTTGATAGCCTCTTCAAACATTTCAATTACTTTGGTTGCTTTTAATATTTCAGTGCTGAATGTTTTATCTGCATTCAATACATATTTAGCAACACCTTCCGCAATATCTCCCGTTCTTTCCAGGTTGGTATTAATTTTTAATACGGCCAATAAAAAGCGCAAATCAATTGCAACCGGTGTGTATAATGCAAAAATATCTTCGCAATCCCTGTCGATTTTTAACTCGTAGGCATTTACTCTTTTTTCTTTTGATATCACTTCACGGGCAAGGTTCTTATCAAAATTCAATAAAGCATTTTTAGCTTTTACAAGTTGGGTACGCACCAGGTCCCACATATTGTTCATCTCATTTTTGAGAAGTTCGATTTCTGTTTGTAATTGTGTCATAATTTTTATAAGTTTTTATTACACGAATTTTATTCACGAATTACACGAATAAATACAATCGAATTCGTGTAATTCGTGTTTTTAAATTCGTGGAATAATTTCATTTTAACTAAACCTTCCGGTTATATAATTTTGAGTACGTTCATCGCTTGGGTTGGTAAACATCTTCTTTGTCTCATCATACTCAACCAATTCGCCCATATAAAAGAATGCTGTTTTATCACTTACACGTGCCGCCTGTTGCATATTATGCGTAACGATAATCAACGTGTAATTCTTTTTCAAATCATGTAACAACTCTTCTACGCTTGATGTTGAGATTGGATCCAATGCAGATGTTGGCTCATCCAGCAATAATACTTCCGGTTCCATTGCAATGGCACGGGCAATACATAAACGTTGTTGTTGTCCGCCCGATAAGAATGTCCCTTTTTTATGCAATGAATCTTTTACTTCTTTCCACAATGCAGCTTTGGTTAAAGATTGTTCTACAATTCTTTCTTTCTCTGCTTTTGGCAATTTCAATCCAACCAGTTTATAACCGGCAATAACATTATCAAAAATGCTAAGGTTCGGAAAAGGATTTGGTCGTTGAAACACCATCCCGATTTTTAAACGAACAAAGATTGGGTGCATCCCATATATGTCTTCATTATTAATCGTCATCTTTCCTTTGCAGGTAGCGCCGGGAATTAATTCATGCATACGATTAATGCATCTTAAGTAAGTTGTCTTACCGCAGCCCGATGGTCCCATCACTGCAATTACATTGTTTTTGGGTATTTCAATGTTTACATTTTTCACTACATGATTCGTACCAAAGTATGCGTTAAAGTCCGTGCTTTTTATAATTGTACTTTCCATCTTCTTGTTGTAATCTTTGTAATAATGTTTAATAATAATACCGTTACTAATAATATCAACGAGGCTCCCCAAGCAATATCATGCCATTCATCATAAGGACTGGTAGCGTAATTGAATATCAAATGCGGAAGACTCTCCATCGGTTTGATAACATTGGTGCTTAAATAGGGATTACCAAAAGCGGTAAATAACAAGGGTGCAGTTTCTCCCGCAACCCTGGCAATAGCAAGCATTACACCCGAAAGTATTCCACTTATACCACAAGGCACTATCACACGTAAAATTACTTTATTGTAAGGCATCCCTAACGCAAGCCCCGCTTCCTTTAATGAAGGCGGAATCATTTTTAATGTCTCTTCCGTTGAACGAACCAATATCGGCAACATCATTATAGCCAATGCTATACTTCCCGAAAAAGCAGAGAACCCTCCAAATTCAATATGTAAAATATGGCCGAAAAAATTCCAGTCCCATTTATATTGTGGCTTTACCAACCAGAAGTAAATAACAATACCAATTACGATAGAAGGCACGCCTTGCAAAACATCCACTGCAAGCCTGCTCCAATAAGATAATCTGCTGGTTTTGTTTTCACTTAAATAAATGCCACAGGCAATCCCTACAGGTACTGCAATAACAGATGCTATTATTACAATCAATATGCTTCCCAATAATGCATTAGCAATACCACCACCGGTTTCTCCAACCGGTGCAGGAATATGTGTAAGAAAACTCCAGTTTACTTTTGTGATGCCTTGTTTAAAAATGTAAACAATGATAGCAATCAACGGCAAGGTTACTATAAATGCAACCAATGTAACCAATGCTTCAAAGCCTCTGCTCTTTCCTATCCTTAATTTTATATTTACGTTTTGTGTATTATTCATTGGTAACTTTTTTAATGATGCGTTTGCCAATCATGTTGATGATAACTGTAACCACAAACAGCATTAACCCTAACTCAACCAACGCTGAGAAATATAATGTGTGATCAGCTTCGGTAAATTCATTGGCAATAACACTTGCCATTGTATTACCCGGTCCAAAAATTATGTCTTTAAATGTGTTGCCAATAGCACTTGTATTTCCGATAACCATTGTAACGGCCATCGTTTCGCCCAATGCTCTTCCAAGAGACAATAGCACACCGGCAAATAATCCTGATTTTGTGTAAGGCAAAACAATGCTGCGTATTACTTCATAGCGTGTAGCACCTAAGGAGTAGGCTCCTTCTTTCAAATTAGATGGCACCATGCGAATCATCTCCCTGCCTAATGATGCAGAGTAAGGAATAATCATAATAGCCAACACCAATGATGAAGTGAAGATGCCGATACCATAAGGCAGTATGCCCATCTTGGTTTCCATATCACGTACTAACGGCACTAATACCAGCAAACCCCAGAAGCCATAAATTACAGATGGTACTGCGGCTATCATCTCTACCGTATTTTTTAAAAAATTAGAGAGCCAGCCTGTTGGTTTGTATTCGCCCAGATAAATTGCAATTGCAAATGAAAAGGGAATAGATATAATTAATGCTAAAAATGAAGTAAGCAATGTGCCTAACAGAAACGGCAATGCGCCATACACATCATTTACAGGATCCCAGGTTCTGCCCCATAAATATTTTAAACCTAATGATTTGATAGATGGTATTGATTCAATTATCAATGTAAGCATAATACCAAGTACCAATACCAATACTACCAACGCAACTATTACCAGCGAACGTTTGAAGATATTCTCCATCCGTATCTTGCCTTGCGTGCCTTTTGTTTTTTTATCTTGTACTATTTCCATTTTTATATGTAGTAAGTATTAAGTAATAGGTATTAAGTGCTGCCGTTTTTATTGTTTTGTACTTAGCTGAGTGCTACTATTAAACATCGTTGTGTCACTCACTTGTACCTTATACCATTATTCTGCTTGCTTATGTTTTGTTGTTGGCGCAAACTTTGTTCTTATAATCAAACAATTTTTTAATTTAAGAATAAGATGCTTGGTGCGCCAGCATGACAATGGATGGAACCTTTATATTTCTAAAACATTATTGGTTTTAGAAATAGTTACTGTTATCCATTATCCCACCCAATCAGAAAAGAAAAGAACTTTAAAAATCATAGTGCTCAAAAAAGTCTATTGCTTTATAGCTTTTCCATCATAGGTTGCCGACTTCAAAATATTTTCAGCAACTGTTACTGCCGATGCAGATAAAGGAGCATAGGTTAAATCCTTGCAAAACTGTTGCCCATCATGGATATTCCACCATAATAAATTAATCAGTTTTGTAGCTCTGTCTTGTGTACGGCCATTGTAATTTTGCTCTTTATAAATCAAAGCCCATGTAAGACTGCTGATTGGATAACCATCTGCAGCATCTGTATTTGTAATAGAAACCTTTGCATCCGCAGGTAATTGAACATTGCTGGCTGCAGTAATAGAAGCTAAAGTAGGAGCAATAAAATTGCCTGCTTTATTTTCAATCTTTGCAAACGACATTTTATTTTGATACGCATACGCTAATTCAACATAACCAATTGCTCCCGGTGTCTGCTTTACCAATCCTGCTACACCTTCATTTCCTTTTCCACCAACGCCTGCAGGCCAGTTTAAAGAAGTTCCTTTGCCCACTTTTGTTTTCCATTCATCACTTACTTTAGATAAGTAATCAACAAAAATATAAGTAGTACCGCTTCCGTCTGAACGATGCGCTACCATGATATCCAATGAAGGAATTTTAACGCCTTTATTGATAGCTGCAATTTCAGCATCGTCCCATTTTTTTACTTTACCTAAAAAAATATCAGCCAGAGTTTTAGCATCCAGTTTTAAAGTATCGGTTAATCCGGGAAGATTATAAGCTACAACCGCAGCACCCGATGCCATTGGGATATGCAACATTGGAGCACCTGCTTTTGCAGTCTGGTCATCATTTAAAGGCACATCCGAATCTCCGAAGTCAATTGTTTTATTCGTAATTTGTAAGATACCACCACCTGAACCAATGGATTGGTAGTTTACTTTTAAACCGGTTGATTTGTTGTACTCAGAAAATTCTTTAGAGAATAATGGATAAATAAAAGTGCTTCCGGCACCCACTAATGTATTGTCATCTGAAGCAGCATTCTTTGTGCTGTCTGAATTTGTTGCAGAACTATTTTCGCCGCTGTGGCAAGAAGTTATGCTTACTACTAAAAGAGCTGCAACAAGTACTGTTGCAAAAGAGATAATGTTTTTTTTCATGTTCCTTAATTTTTGATATGATAATGTGATAAATACTATCACACAATAGCAATTCCTGTTTTAAAATCCATTGATAAGAATAGCAGTACTTAGCAATGGAAAAAGAATGATTAATGATAGATGGCCGAATGTTTAAACCATCTATCATTAATCATTTAGTATTATTATAAAATCGCTTTACCGTTATAGGTTGCAGATTTCAAAATCTTTTCAGCTGTTTTTAAAGCAGCCGGAGATAATGGAGAATAGTTTAATGGAGTAGCATACTGTTGTCCTGTATGAATATTCCACCATAATAACTTCAATAATTTCTGAGCTTTAGCCAATGAACGACCATTGTAATTTTGCTCCTGATAAATCAATATCCAGGTAAAACCACTGATAGGGTAACCGTTTGCTGCATCGGTGTTTGTAATAAACACTTTAGAATCTGCAGGCAAAGCAATGTTGCCGGCTGCAGTAACAGAAGCCAATGAAGGCACGATGAATTTACCTGATTTGTTTTTTACAGTAGCGTACGTCATTTTGTTTTGTAAAGCATAAATCAACTCTACATATCCAATTGCACCTGGTGTTTGTTTTACTAAACCAGATACACCTTCGCTTCCTTTGCCACCTAAACCAACTGGCCAGTTAACTGAACCACCAGCACCAACCTTTGATTTCCAATCTTCGCTGATTTTAGACAAATAGTTTGTAAAGATTGCAGTAGTACCACTACCATCCGAACGGTGAGCAACTAATATCGGAAAAGCAGGGATGCTGATTCCTTTATTGATAGAAGTGATTTTTGCATCATTCCAGGTAGTTATTTTACCTAAGTAAATTGCAGCAATAACTTCCGGAGTAAGGTTTAAGCTTGCTGTTACACCTGGTAAATTATAGGTAATAACAACTGCACCCGATACCATTGGAATATGTAAAACCGGAACTCCGATTTTTTTATTCTGATCATCATTTAAAGGAGCATCCGATGCACCAAAATCAACTGTTTTGTTAGTCAATTGCAAGATACCTCCACCAGAACCGATAGATTGGTAGTTTACCTGTACGCCTGTTGTTTTATTATACTCCGAAAATTGTTTAGAGTAAATAGGATAAGCAAAAGTGCTTCCTGCGCCTAAGATAGTATTGTCATCCTGTGCTATAGCTTTTTGTTGAAAGCATGCTGTTGTTACTACAAACATTGCTATTAACGCAAAGGATTGTTTGATTATTTTTTTCATGATTTAATTATTTTGTTTTATTGAATCAGATTATTTACCAAAAACATAATAGAAAGTCATACGGTAAACCATATCATAATCACCTTTAGCAGCGCCTGTTACATTCGCTAATTGGCTTGCATAATGGTTATACCAAATATTTGGCATAATGTGCACATTCTTTGCTGGAGTAAAATCTAAACCAAGCGTAAGGAACTCTTGTTTGTATGTATCATCAGGATTTGAGTTTGAGCCTGCTGCACCAAAACTACCATCATTATAGTTGCCTGTGTTTGCAATGTATTTGCTATAAACGTTGTTGTTGATTTTTGTAGTAGGGTTGTACATATCGTAACGAGCGAAGAACCTCAATTTAGTTTTCACGATATCACCGTGAACGTAGAATGAAATACCATTTGCTACATTATCGATATTGGTTGGGGTAGATGGAGCTGCAATTGGAGTTACAGTTAAATCTTGTTTCAGGTTGTTTACGAAACCTTCAACGCCTATTGTAAAACCAGTACCAGGGTTCATCCCTTTTGCATTAGCAGCGCTGTTATACGCTATAAAACCTTTCAGCATTTGACGGGAGTTATGCCATGTTGGTGTCCAATGCAGTCTTTCGTAATCTGCATAAAGATCTACCACTAATTTTTTGTTTAAGAAATAACCATAAACATCACCGTAAAACCATTTAAAGTTGTCAGCTTCCGGTTTAGCACTGCTTCCGTTTCCAACCATAACATCATACCCAAAGTTTTTTGTTGCAGGATCAAATACTCCTTGCAAAGTAATACCCATGTCGTAAGAAGGTGTACGACGGATATCCGTAATTGTTCTTTCAATAGAACGGTAGTTCCAAACTTTTTCGGTTAATAAAGGGAACGAAGGAGTAGCCACTTGCCCAACAACTAAATCTGTTCCTTTCCAAACATTTTTCCAACGGATGTTAGCTAATTTGATATAGAAACTAAGTTTGTTGTTCAACAACTCGTCTCCGCTTGTTGAAGATGTGGGAGCTGGTTCTCCTGCAGGGAAATTATCTTCAGCAGCTAACAAAAGCTCTGCAGAAAATTTTGTAGTAATGTTATAATCATAGCCCAAATAAATACGACGTGATTGGAAAGCCGATCTGTTTTTAGGAATGCCGGTGTATTGATTGCTTCCTCCTCTACCTAAAGAATCACTATGTCCTTTAAAATAATAATCAGAAAATGCGTAGCCCCAAATACGACCTGAATTAGCAGCGCCTGCTTTGAAAGCTGAATCAGAATTTAATAGATACTGTGCTTTTACTGAAGTAACCGCACCTAATAAAACAAGTGCTAAAATAGAAATTTGTCTAAGAATTTTTTTTGTCTTCATTGCTGTTAATTTTTTGCAAAGAGACTGTTTACCTATTATGCCAATGTTACGGGAATGTTACGGAATTGTTACGTGTTTTGTAAACGGGGTGTTAACAAACAAAAAGGCTGCTCTAAATTTTAGAGCAGCCCGTAGTTAGAAATTTATATTTTTTATCTGTTTAATGCGTCATATCCAGTGTAAAACCTGCATAAGTTCCTGCATCAGGATCTGGAGCCGGGAATACGAAATCAAGATACAGATGAATTTCGCCTGTACAAAAATCTACATAACTTTTCGTTGCGTTTGCATTTGTACGTGCGCCTGCATTAGCATCAGCTCCATAATCTCCAATAGTTTGAAGTGGAACAACAGCATTTCCTCCGCCTGCATTTGTTGTATCAATAGTAACAATCATTGGTTTTCTATTGGTACCAGCACCTACACCAGGATAAACATTCAAAGTAAGTTGATTAGAAGCCGGACCTAATACTACAGGAGGCGCCGGTTTTGGAAGATTAGAATAATCCGCCCAATCATCTTCAACTATTTGATAATCGCCAACAAAAACAGAAGCATCAAATTTACAAGGTGCTTTATATGTAAGCGATACGTTAGAACCAGCTAAGCTCGCTATATCCGCACCGTAAGCAGAGCCTCCCGGTAAATTCACTGTATCTGTACCTGGTTTATAGGTTCCTGCTGTATAAGCAGGATATACTGTGCCATCCTTAGCTGTAACGTTTGCGCCAACTTCATAAATATCTCCTAAGGCAACCGGTGTACCAAAAAGACTTTGGATATCGGCATCTGTAAACGTTACTGTTGCAGGAAAGGTAGTTATACCGGCATGCAAAACTTTAATAGATGATGCGCTATAATTTGTAGCTGAACCATTTTTCACAATCACTAAATCCATGCTTTTAGGTGGTACATCTTCTTTAAAATATACATCAACGGTTACCGTTCTTGTAAAGGCCGCAGCAGCAGGCAGTAACTGATCGCCGGGGTAGAGCGAATCTGTCAATAACGGAAGGGGTACCCTCGATATGCTTGGCAATTTTGGATTGTCAACCTTTCTACAGGAAGATATCATCCCTACAACCACTAAGCAAGAAATAATCGACACTATTAATTTTTTCATATAATTAATTTTAGATTCTAATAATTTTTTAAGTTTTACGGCATCCAAAATACTTTATAAGTAGATGGGTCTTGCTTTTGTGCCGGTGCATTTTGATTACCATCCAATTCATTTTGTCCAAATGGTAACGACAAAGGATAGTTCGTTGTCAATCTAACCGGTACAGCCAATTGGGGACCAGGAGTAGATGGATCACCATTTACCGGAGGTTGGTAAAAACCACCAGGGCAAACTGTTGGATCATTCGGATTAAACAATACCGGGAATTGAGTACGACGGTAATCTGTATATTGATCTGCACACTGACCAAATGCTGTAATCCATTTTTCTGTCATGATTATTTCAAGCTGTTGTGATGGATTGGCTTCGTAGTAAGACATTATACTGCTGATATAATTTGTGGCAGCAGCGCTTCCAGATAGGTTTGGTACTGACTGGCTCGTATTTACAAGCCCTGTAACAAAGTCCACCTGTTTCATAGATTCTACCAATGCAGCCTGTAAAGTAGCTTCAGGGTCTCCGGAAATAACACCTGTTTTCATTAATTCAGCTTCCATAAACAACACATCTGCATAAGTTATAAACCTGTAAGGTGCTGCTCCCGTAGCATCAGAGCTTTTTACAATTTTATTAGCGCCTCCACTTGAAGGAGTAGGTAATCCGTCATCATACCTTCCTCCTACCGGATATAAACCTAATACAGTCATTGAATTATCCTGTACAAATGTTCCGTTTGGCCCGATTGAAGCAAAAACAATAGATATAAAACCACTATCTCTATACTCAACTTTATTTCCATCGTTATCAGCAGCCGTAGGATCCTGTTGTTCGTAGAAATAATACGGTAAGCGAGGATCAACTATATTTTTAAACAACCTTGGATTGTATCCTTTAAGTATTGAGTAAAACCATGGGCTGATAAAGTTGGTTTTTTGTGTTGCGTAATAATCACTAAAACCAGGGTTTCTGTCATCTGAGCTTCCGTTAGGACCATAATGTAAAAGGAAACTTTGACTGGTACTGCTAATTAAATCGTTTCCGGTAATTAATGCATTTACATCACTGGTTACGTTTTTAATTAAGCGTTGTTGAAGCAACAATTTTAATTTAATTGTATTTGCTGCTCTAACCCAGTTTGAAATGGAACCACCATAAATAATATCATCAGCACCTGGCTTAAGAAGGTTTGGCGCTGTGGTATTTTTTAAATCTGCGATACCAGAATCCAACATAGACATCAATTGTGGGTATATAACACTACCGCTGTCAAACTTTGGATTAATAATCCCCTGTTGCAATTGCAATGCCTGCGAAAAAGGAACATTACCAAATATATCCACCAATTGGCTGTAGGTATAAGCTGTTAATACTTTAGCTATACCGGCATACTGTGTATTTCCCTGTGCAGTAGCCTCTGTGATTATATTTTGAAGATTCAGCAAAGTACCCTGTGTATAATTAACACCGCTATTCGTTGCCAAACTATTTCCTGCATATAAATTATCCCAGGAAAGATTTAAGTAGTAATCCGACCCTGTTGCACCATATGCATCCGGATCTTCATTGCTACATAGTTGATGTACGTATGTTCCAAGCACTTGCCCCAAACCCGGCGTGTTACCGCCACTAATTCCAAGGCTACCTGCCAATGAACTTTCAGCAGTAGGGAGTATTTGGCTAACAGCAACCTTTGTAGGGTTACTTGGATCCGTATTTATATCGAAAAAACTTTTTTTACAACTACTCAACAATATTGTAAATAATATCAGGCTGTAATATATTGTCCGTTTTGTCATTGTGAAAAAATTTAAGATTTAAAATGTTATTTTTAAATTAACCCCATATCTTCTTGTTGTAGGAGCAGCGGACAACTCAATACCTTGCGTAGAAGAAGCTCCAAAACTATTTTGTTCAGGGTCAAAATTCGTATGCTGTGGTATGCCCGGAGCATAGAACCATAAGTTCCTTCCGGTAAAACTAATATATGCCGAGCCTATAGGTAGTTTTTTGAATACGCTTTTCGGGATCTGGTAACCTAATGATACTTCCCTTAAATGCCATACTGTTGCATCATACACATTCCATTCGGAAGAAGCGTTTGTACCAAATGTACCTTCGCTCGAATTAGAAGAGAAGTATAAATCTTCTGAAGGAACGCTTACAGTATTTTTAGTTTCATTGCCATTTGCATCTAAAATAGGCAACCCTGTTGCAGGATCTCCGTAAACTCCGTTGATAACCCAGGTTGTTTGCCTGTCTTGTGTATCCTGTGTAACACCACGACCTAATTCGTTGGTTATACTTTCAGAATATATCTGACCACCTTTTGTGTAATCCCACAAAACATCCAAGGAGAAACCTTTGTATGTAAAGGTGTTATCGATACCCATTTTATAATCAGGATTAGGATCTCCTATTTGTCCTAATGTTTTAGAACGGATCAGGAACCCTGTTGAAGGATCAATTAAAAGATTTCCTTTAGAATCTCTTGCATCTAAATCACCATATAAGAAACCGATCGGGTGACCAACTTCTACATATGAGTTGATAGAGTTTGTTCCACTTAAACCGTAAGGAGGCAAATTAAATTTAGTTAAGCCAGGCGTTAATGCTAACACAAGGTTTTGATTGTGTGCAAAAGTTCCCTGTACATGCCAGCTAAAGGTATTGCTTTGTATTGGAGTTATACCTAATGTCACCTCTTCTCCCTGGTTTCTAATCTTACCCAAATTAGCTACGTACTGAGTATATCCAGAAGAAGATGGAGTTGTTACCGGAGTAATCAAATCGGTTGTTATTTTATTATACCAGGTAAATTCCAGGTTTACTCTTCTTTTGAAAAAAGATAAAACAGTTCCTAACTCTGTTTCTGCAGTAAATTCAGGTCCGATATGCGGATTAGCAGATGTAGTTGGGTTAGATACTGCCGATTGGCCTAATATTGAAGGATTCAATATATAAGTATTGATGGTGTTGTAAGGAGATGCATCATGTCCTACTTTAGCCCAGCTACCTATGATTTTTCCATAATCCAACACATCACTTTTCATTTTAAATGCATCTGTGAATACAAATGATCCTGAAAATGCAGGGTAGAAATAGCTGCTCTTAGCAGGGTCTAAGGTAGAAGATTTATCATTTCTTGCTGTTACATCAAGGAATGCAAAGTTTTTATACCCAAAGTTTGCTTCTGCATAATAACCTACTAACCTGTTACGGATAAACGCATCCAGATTATTAGAAACATTAGAGGTATTGTGCAATGTATAAACACCTGCTGTAATAAATTTACTACCGGTAGTTACTAAATCAGTAGCAGTATTCTGACTTATGTTTTGACCTACCAATAATTTCAAAGAAAAGTCTTTACCTACATTTGGTGTTGCTGTTGCAAATAAGTTTGACTCAATCTGCTGATTTGTGTAGTTTTCTTCAGCAAGGCTACCTACTCCTGAAGCTGCACGAGAGCCTATATCATACCACTCTTTACGTGCCAATGAAACGGTGTTCATACCTAACTGATAATCAAAACGTAACCATTTATGCACCGTGTAATCTAAATGCACGCCTGCAATAGAACGATCTTCTGCAGTAGTAGAGATATTGTGGTAATTTGCCCAATAAGGGTTATCAAATTGACTTGGAATAACAGATAATGGATCCCCCGCTGCATTCTGCGTAGGTAAGCCTGAAACATCCCAGCTACGTGCCAGTAATAAAGAGCGGGCAAAAGCTGTAGAAGCACCGGCAACTTGGCTTTCACCAAATATACCACCTAACTGGTTAGAGGTTGAATAGCTAAAGTTACCTCGTATATTAAGACCATTATCCAGTTTTGTAGATCCGCCAAAACTCATATTAGCACGGTTGAAACTGGAATTTGGCACATAACCATCATGATTAAGATAAGAAAGTGTAGAACTAAAGGCTGTTTTTTCATCACCGCCTGAGAAAGATACTGAATTTTCAATTACAACGCCGGTTTTAAATAAATCTTTTACGTTGTTAGGATAAGCACGGTATGGAAGGCTGTCGCCGATACCCGGTTGCCCTAAATAAGCAGTGTAAGTTGGTATTGAATCAAAGCTGCCGAAAGCAGGCCCCCATGAACCATTAGAACCACCACTAAAGTTTCCATAAGCACCTTGGCCATATAGATTTTGATAATCCGGCAGGTTAGCAATTTTTTCAATGGAAACGCCTGTTGAAGCGCTCACTTCCATTCCTTTTTTGCTTCTTGCCGCACTTCCTGATTTAGTAGTAATAATAATTACACCATTTGCAGCTCTTGATCCATATAATGCAGAAGCTGCACTACCTTTCAATACGTTCATGCTGGCAATATCATTCGGATCCAAATCGGAAATACCGCTTGAATAAGCACCACCACCTTGTGTTGCTGCCGTAGTAGTTATCTGATCGTTACTAAATGGAACTCCATCCACTACAAATAAAGGTTGTGCATCTCCATAGAAAGTTGCAACCCCCCTTAGTGTTATCCTTGTAGCAGCTCCGGGAGTACCCTGAGATTGCTGGATATTAACACCGGCAACTTTTCCTTCCAATGTTTTAAGGATATCCGGTTCAGATTTTTGAACCAAAACACTTGGATCAACTTTACTTACAGAATAACCCAACATTTTTTCGGAACGTTTTACGCCTAAAGCGGTTACTACAACTTCACTTAGGCTTTTTGTGTCCTTGTCAAGGGAAATAGACCCTGATCCACCGGCTGTAACCTTAATACTTTTTTCAAGGTAGCCAACACCAGAAAATTCCAAAATGGCAGAACCTTTTGGAATATCAATAGAAAAAGATCCGTCCGGAGCAGTACTTGTTCCGATAGTAGATCCTTTTACTTTTACTG
>Ga0206858_1034_pt1 | contig 44102 bp, 40 predicted proteins | sample Alteio_BWOrgCont_46_FD_152622 | JGI IMG/M metagenome (GOLD analysis project Ga0206858, IMG submission 152622) | Enriched cells from forest soil in Barre Woods Harvard Forest LTER site, Petersham, Massachusetts, United States -... | ecosystem: Environmental > Terrestrial > Soil > Temperate forest >... | reverse complement strand
CTTTTTTTTCAAGATGAACAGGGACATGCTATGCCTGAAATAGAATCAATTTTTCTAGGCAGAGAAACCATTAATGTCTAACCACCACCGTGTCATCCTGGGCGTCGACCCAGGATTTAGTGTCACCGGCTATTCAATTGTTACCAAAATAGGCTCACAGGTAAGTCTGCGTGATTGTGGGTATCTCAAAATGAGTTCAAACCATACCTTATCGCAAAGAACCGGCACCTTTTACGCCTTCTTTCAAGAAAAAATAAACACCTTTCAAGTGTCCGGCATCGCGCTAGAAACATCATTCCTTGGCAAAAATGCACAAACGTTTCTTAAGCTTGGCTATCTACGTGGCATTTTGTATTTATTAGCCGATCAGCACAAACTTGAGCTTTCGGAGTTTGCGCCGCGTGAAGTTAAGGCGGCAACTACCGGCTTTGGTGGTGCGAGCAAAGAGCAAGTTGCCCATATGATGTTACGCCTGTTTCCAAAGCTAGCTGAATTTAGAGATGTTGAGCGCAGTGATGTTACCGATGCTTTAGCCGTGTCGCTGTGCGGTATTTGGCAGGAACAAAGTCTATTGCAGCGATTACAAAAGGGTGGGTGAGTGGACTTGAGTATGACACCAAGCGCGTCTGATAATGATTATTATGTTAAGATTTGATACCGTATTGGGCAAAGGAGCCCAATCGGAATAAATAAATTAAGACGCCGGGGTTTTGAAAAATGACATGTCAGGGGGTGAAGGGGGTCTAGACCATACCTAACACAGTACATAACATATACACATACAAAGGGCGTACGCACTCCTTACCAATCGAACGTCTATATAACATACCACACGTTATGACTACCAATAGAACGACCGCACATAAGCGGAGATTATACCTACAACAGCCATTTTTTCTATAGCAGCCAAGTTACTCATTCAAAAGAAAATAACCCTTAAAAAGAGAATTTGCGCGGCCTGGGCAGCAAAATTAGCTTCTTGTTTTAAAAAAGCTCATGCAAAGAAAAGAAATGAATCCCAAGGAGTTGCTATGTTTTAAGATTCACTATATATTAATTATTAATTATTATTGGCGCTATTTTTAAACAGGGAGAATCTGTATGAAACGAAGCAAAATGTCCAATGTTACCGTTTCGCTTCCAACTGAATTAAGTAGCGAAATGCGTATATTTGCCGGAACACGTGGGATTAGTCGTTTCGTTGCATTAGCCGTTGAACGAATGATAACGGAAGAAAAGACGGCCCTGGGCCGTGATTATGAAAAGGCAAGCAAGGACAAGGATAGAATAAGGCTTATTGAAGAGTGGGAAGCAATAGATTTTGTTGATAATAAGGATGAAAAATGAGCACAAGTGATTTGTTTCCACGACGTGGCGAAATTTATTGGGTTAATATGGATCCTGCACTTGGCACAGAAATTCAGAAAACACGTCCGGCAGTTATATTATCATGCAATATTGGCAATCAAAAAGGATCACGTGTTATTGTTGCTCCCTTGACGTCTACGGTCAAAGAGGTTTATCGCTTTGAAGTACTAACAGAGCTTGGCACCACGAAATCAAAAATATTGCTTGATCAAATGCGCGCTGTTGATAAAAGGCGCCTTTTAAAAAAAATTGATGACCTTGATTTTGACGTCATGAAATCGGTTGAAGAGGTGTTAAAAGTTATTTTGGCACTTACATAATAAAGAGCTAGGTTACTTCTTTGCGCATGCTTTTAAAGCATGCATCAATACTTATCGACTATGCTTTCCAAAACATCCTTGATCATATAATTTTTTGCTGCTTCCCTCATTGCTGCCTTTTCTGCTAAATACCTCTGCCGACATCTATTAATCAAGGCTATAACATATTCCCTAAGCTGGGTATCGCGAATGCCATTTGCCAGATCTAGGGGCGTTTTACCATCCATAAATCTTTTATTTATAGTCGATGGATCAGCACCATGCCTGATCAGGTCAGCAATCAGCTTACGAGGTAAAACCAACCTAAAATCATTTTTATCAGTAAGTGGTCGAAAATAAGATAAATCTTGGATCAAATAATAAAGTGGCGTAAACCCGTTGTTGTCTTTTAGATCAACATCAGCACCTGCTTTAAGAAGTGCTTTGACAGTAGTTCTATAAGAATTTTCACCGTAAGCATTCCGTATAGCTATCATTAATGCTGTATTGCCGTTAATCCTTTGTGCATTCACATCGGCGCCTTTCTTAAGAAGTTTTTTGACAATGGTCGTGTAACCACGAGAGGCAGCGTGCATTAATGCTGTATTGCCATTCTCGTTCTGCACATTCACATCGGCGCCTTTCTCGATAAGCTCTTTAACAATATTGATGTGGTCACGCCTTGCAGCCAATATTAATGCCGTCTCACCGTGGTTGTTTTTCGCATTTATATTGGCACCTGCTGTAAGCAAGGTCTGTACTGTTTTTATATCATCGCAATCTATAGCATTAAACAACTGGATAGAAAGTGAACCGCTGTCGGCATTGTCATTCATACCCTGCATTACGTTGCAATGACCAGCGACTGAGCAGCTTATCGCTGCTATAAGTAATTTTTTTAACGTTGTCATAATAACCTCCTTGGGTGGTTGAACATTATTAATCAATATTTATCAACTATGTTGCAAATATCATCAATCATATAGGTCTTTAATATAGGCCTCACTTCTGTTTTTTCTGCCAAATATCTATTTCGACAAGTAGTGATGAGAGCTATAACGTAATCTCTAATTACCCCGTTGCGAATGCCATGTGCCAGGTCTAACGGCGTGTTGCCGAATATATCTCCGATCTCTGGATTCACACCACGCTTGAGTAGCTCAGTAATTATGCCACAAATAGAAACAAAAATAGGAGCTTTTTTATCACCAAAAAAATATGAAATAGGAAGTTTGCTATTACCAAAACGACATAAACGACATAAAAATTGGACAAAATAGTGAAGTGCCGTACAGCCGCAAGAGTCCTGCACATTAACGTTGGCACCGGCTTCAAGAAGTTCCATGGCAACTGCCACATGAAACTTCTGCGCAGCAAATATTAGTGCTGTAGTCCTCTCTTTATCTTGCAGGTTCACATTGGCATCTAATGCAATAAGTGCCTGAATAAAAGGTAGATTACCAGAATGGGCAGCCAACATTAATGCTGTATAGCCATTCTCGTCCTGAGCATTCACATCGGCACCTTCAGCTAGTAATCTGTTAATTTCTTGATCATCTCCAGTCTGAACAACCTCGAAAAACTCTTCGTCAATTTGTCGTATAGGAGTAAATGCGAAACTGGAATGACCAGCGACCAAGCAGCTTACCGCTGCTACTACAAGGACTTTCTTTAACGTTATCATAATAACCTCCTTGGGTATTTAAACGTTATGTGTTAATTACTGAGCATAGCCCTATGCCATGCTCTTCTAATACCGAGGATAACATGTTTTTACAAATAGTCAATTAGAAGCAAAAAACACTGATTATAACACCAAAATCGATAATAACGCTAAATTTACGATACATTGGGAAAATATTTTATTGAAAAGACAAAAAATCTCTGCAACCGGCTTTGCCAGGCCATACAAAAAAAATCCACCATGCAAGAACTTGCATGGTGGAAAAAGGAGAAAGGAGAGTAGTAATGAAGTCTTTTTATTCTAAATTTGGGATCTAGTTCAACCTAGATGGATATATTCTACCGACAAAAAAAAGAATTACAAGCATTTTTTAGAAAAATATTATTCTAACGATAATAGGCTAAATATGTTTCTGTTTGTAAAAAATAAAGATGTCAAAAACCGTACCCTTTAGAGACAAAAAAACGTCACACCGTTGTGTGACGGAAAATGAGCTAAAAGATTGGGGCAGAAATGTTACCCTTCTCAACTGAGGGTAAAGGCAACTATAACGGATCTTTGAATTAAATCAAGAGCAAAAACATTAAATATTTTATAGGCTAATATACGAAATATCTGCTGTTGGAATATGCGCAACAAAGGCTTGTAAATTAATTGGGCAACTTAAGATTACTTGAAAGCGTAAATCACTGACAGCGGCCAATGCTCGCTGTATTTTGACAGCATCAAAATCGGTCACAAAATCATCAAGCAATAAGACACCAGGCTCGCCGGTACTTGATAATGCTTGTAATTGCGCAATCTTCATTAACAAAACAATAAGTTTTTGTTGACCGCGCGATGCATACGCACGAGCACGCTTTGACTGAAAAATAATAGCGATGTCATCAAGATGAATGCCAAAAAGGCTGCGGCGCCATTCGCGCTCTGTAATCAGTTGCAGTTGATAAGCGGCCCAAAATTGCTCAAACGTATGATCATCTTTAACGTGACGCGCGTTATACACGAGTTGCACCTTTACTATCTCTTCTTGGGCAAAATAGGTCGCTAGCAATACATTAACCGCATCCTGCAGGGTGGCTAAATAACGGATGCGCTCGTTGCGAATAACAGCAGCCTCGTGCCACAAGGTACGCGTCCAAATTTCAAGCTCACTGGCTGTATACGTGGACGTTAACAACATACTATTGCGTTGATCAAGGACTTGACGATAACGTTTAAATGACGGCAGTAGTCCTGGCTCATTAAGCAAGAGGGCATAGTTGAGAAAATCTCTACGACCTTCAGGAGCTCCCTGAATAAGAGCAAGGTCATCTTCAGCCAGTGTTACTAGCCTAAAATGGGCAATGAGTTCTTTATACGAGTTAATATTTTTCTGATTATATTTTATAACCTTACCATCCTGACCTGAAAAACCAACGCTAATGGTATCGCTAGAACCCAGGTCTTCTTGCAAAAATGATGCTTGTACAAAGAAGTAGTCACTACCCATACCCATTAATTCGCGATTAAGATGGGTGCGGAATGAACGTAAATAGCAACAGTAGTGTAGGGCCTCAAGCATACTGCTTTTGCCCGAGCCGTTAGGCCCCTGAATGATGATCAAGCGACCATCAAAGGGGATGGTGCGTTCCTGGAAGCAACGGAACTGTCGCATGGTAAGTGACTGGATGATCATAAAAACGCTATCGATTCGTCTTATTTAATAAAAAAGGGTGCAACCAAAGCAGTTGCACCCTAAAAAATACACGTTAACGTATTAGCTCTCTTGATTTATAGAGACCGGCATAACCAAATAGGTCAGATGATACTCATCATTGCCGCTCTCAAAAATAATAGGCTTAGCGTTATTCTTAATATAAAAATCGACATTCTCTTCTTGAAATACTTGAAGTCCATTCAGAAGATAGGGAGAGTAGAACTTGCTATCAATTTGTGCTCCATCAAATCCATCAAGGTTCAGATGTTCTTCCAATGCGCCAACTTCCTTATTTTGCATGCTGACACGCAAATCGCCAGGTGTGAAGGCAAAGTTTGTTGAAACAAATTGGCCAGCAAGCAGACAGCTTGTGCGCTTAAGTGTTTTAACAAACGGATCGCGGTGGAGGCGAGCTGGGAAGAAGCCGTCCTTAGCCATAACCGGCTTATATTGAGGAAACGGTTCGGCAATAAGTTTAGTGAAAAAGTTAAAGCTCTTACCAGAAAATACTAATTGATTACCGCAAGTCCCTAAAAATACCTGCTCGGTTGGATATGCTTCTAGGAGTTTTTTAAGTTCGAAAACAGCGCGCTTAGGCATTAGCCATTTCTTTTCTTCGCCAAGTGTGTACTTAGCCGATGTAACACGTGCAAGGCTATGACCATCAGTAGCAACCATTGCCACCGCCTGAGGGTCCATCTCCAGCAGCATACCATTAAGAGCGTTATTAGCATTATTTTGTGGGATCAAAAATGCAACCTTATTAAGCATGCTTAATAAAAATGGCGCATCCATATTCATCAGATTTTCAATACGCTCAGGAAAGGGTGGAAATTCCTGTACGTCCTTAATGTTTAATGCCAAATCAACCTGGCCAGAACGTAAACGCAATTGAGTATCCTGAATATGAAATTCTATAGAACCATCAAGTTCTTTTAAAAGCTCAAAAATCCGCTTTCCTGGAATTAAAAATCCAGCACTTTCCACAGAGTCAGTCTCTATATCCATGGTCGCCTGCAAGCTAATTTCAAGATCAGTGGTCTTGAGCATAAGCTCACGAGAGGTTACATGAAAAAGGATTGATTCTGTAACATCAAGCGTTGTTCTTTTGTTACAAATCGGCTGCATAGAACTAAGCAGCGTAAACAGCTCTTTTTGTGAAGCGATAAACTTGCTATTCATAGTATCTTACTTGCTTTTAGACTTCCAAATTTTACCGTGCCTACCGAGTATCAGCACATAACCTTTTTAGTATACATCATTAAAAGATCAGGGCAATGGTAATCTATTATGCTCGCGGATGCTTCTTATCGTAAATTTTTCTGACCTGACTCTTGCCCAGATGTGTATAAATTTGCACGGTGGCTAAACTTTGATGCCCCAAAAGCATTTGGAGCGAACGCAGGTCAGCCCCTTTTTCTAAAAGATGTGTTGCCAATGAATGACGAAGACTGTGTGGCGATACATTTTTTGTGATCGCTGCATTAGATAAGATTTTTTTAAGCGCCATCCAAAACGATTGGCGTGAGAGTGGTTTGATCTGATTATCATAGACAGCGGCGAAAAGGTACATTGTTTTCTTGGTGCGTTGCTCACGCAGCGTGGGGTGCAACTTGTAATAAACGTGATCTAAATAAAAACGCAAAAGCTCTAAAATATTTCTAGGAACGGGGATCATACGCTCCTTGCCACCCTTGCCTATTATTTTTACAAAGCCAGTATCAAATTGTAGCTGATCAACGGTCAAATTAACCAGCTCTGATACACGCACACCGGTAGCATAGAGCATGTACAGCATAACTTTGTTACGAATACCCTTATTAGTTGTATCGGCATTTGCTGCCAATAAAAGCCTTTCTACCTCGGGCTCAGTTAGATACGATGGCAATGTTTTTTCGATAGTAGGAAAAATTAAAGATTTTCCAAGGTCAGAAATTTTAAATGATTGTGCCAAGAATGAAAAAAATATCTTGAATGATGATATTTTCCTGGATAGCGTTTTGGCAGTAAGTCCCTGATCCTTGAGCGTTTTAATGAAATCACCCAGCTGCTTTTTAGTAAGGCCAGCAACGGATAGCGCTGATTGATCCAGATAGATAATCAATTGATCAATATCCCGCTTATACGCGAGAAACGTGTTGTTAGAAACACGTTTCTCGGTCAATAAATATGCATGAAATTGGGCAACAAGATCTTGTGTGGTCATTGTTTTTTAGTCGCTTGGTATAAACTACTGTTCTAATACGCCTTAGCAACCAGTACATCAGAAATACTTTGGCTTGTGCAATGAAAACAAACAGCGTGTTTCTTTTCCTGCAAGAGGCAGCGGATTGTACCTTTGTACTCTTTAACTTTTGCCTCGCAGTCAGCGCTACCACACCACCCTGCCTGATACAGGCCGTTCTTGGTGTCTATCGCGGGACCAAAGTCAGCCAGCTTGTCTGCCTGGTGCCAGTTGTCCTGCATGCGTCGCAGGGCACGGTCATACAGCCCTTGCTGGATGGTATCGAGCAAGGCAATCGTTGCCTGAGCAATGACATCCAGGCTGGCCGGTGTCTTTTTCTTAGCCTTGTCCATTTCCATGCGATTGACCAGCATTGCCTGGTTATTGGCAATATCTTTAGGGCCAATCTCAATGCGCACCGGCACGCCACGCAGTTCCCAATGAAAGAACTTGGCGCCAGGTGTTGTTGTAACATCAGTATCAACCTTAACACGCACACCCTGCTGCTTTAAGGCTTGCGATAGTGCCGCTGCCTTTTCCAGGACAATAGCCTGCTCTTCTGGTGTTTTAAAAATAGGGACAATAACGGCCTGGATTGGCGCAATGCGTGGTGGCATGATCAGGCCATCCTGATCGCCGTGCGTCATGATCACCGCCCCTATTGACCGTGTGGTAAATCCCCAACTGGTACAATACGGTGTTTTCATGCTACCGTCACTGTCTTGGTACTGAACATCAAAGGATGCTGGAAAACTTTGTGCCAGCAGGTGTGAGGTGCACATTTGCAGTGCCTTACCATCCTGCATAAGGCCCTCAATGGTGTAGGTGGTATCGGCGCCAGCAAAGCGTTCTGTTGGCGATTTCTCACCGGCAATAACCGGAACAGCTAAATAATATTCATACATATCTTTATAGGCCTGCAAGGCGGCCTGAGCCATGGCAGATGCCTCTTCCTTGGTGCGATGTGCGGTATGCCCCTCTTGCCACAAAAATTCTAGGCTGCGCACGAAAGGACGCGTCCGCATCTCCCAACGCACAACGTTAGCCCACTGGTTGATAGACAGTGGCAAATCACGCCACGAGGTGATCCATTTAGAGAACATGTAATAAATCATGGTCTCTGAGGTTGGGCGCACCACCAGCGGCTCTTCCAGCACTTTGCCACCGCCGTGTGTAACAACAGCAAGCTCTGGCGCAAAGCCTTCAATGTGTTTAGCCTCTTTTTTTAGAAATGATTCGGGGATGAGTAAGGGGAAATAGGCGTTTGATGCGCCAAGGTCTTTAATCTTTTTATCAAGTTCTTGCTGAATGTTTTCCCAAACGGCATAGGCATAGGGACGGATGACAAAACACCCTCGCGTTGGACTCGCATCAACCAACTGGGCTTGCTGAATCACCTCTTGGTACCACTCGGCAAAATTAGTCTTTATATCAGGTAATTTACTCATGATGAATCATTCCTACATAACTATTAAAAAGAAGTTGTCTTAACAGCCGATTCCATCGGTATTCTCAGGATAAACTCAATGTTGGCGCTCGTCCTGCCGTGCCCGCCGTAGCGCCTGTGCCGCCGGAGCCCTTAGGCAAAGGCGCTACGGCGAAGGCTGGGAGCTCGTCGAAGGATATGAGCGCCATAAGACGCTATAGACTTAAAGCTTGCAGTATACACTAAAAGGATAGCGCTTGCCAGGCCTATACGGGAGTGGCCGTTGTTTGAGGACAAAAAAAGAGAGCCTATCGATCAGATAGGCTCTCTTTAACATTCTGCATTAACGCCGTAAGCTAACGCTTATATCTTCAATTGCTCTATTGCCCCTCAAGAAGACGGGCGCGTAGAGCGATGGAATGGTCCACAATGGGTAGTTTTGGCCTCTCTTTTGGTGCAAGAGATTTTAGCCTATTGACGATGCTATTAATTTCATTTCTATCATTATTGTTATAGCATTCTTCAGTACACGACGACGCAATGTCTAATGCTGTATTGCCATTGTTGTTCTTAGCATTCACGTTGATATTTGGTGCTTCAAGAAGTGCTTTGATAACGTTGATACATGCTGTAACTCGCAAAAGAGTGGCGGCATCGCCACTCGCCTTTCTAAAATATGTTTTGCGTAAGCCTTCAACTTCATCGACGTCTACAATGGCCATGTGTGTTACCCAATTATTCCTATAGGCCTGGTATATACCTGATACAGCGTACATTAATGCTGTAGAACCTACCTTGTCCTTAGCGTTTATTAGAGGGCCTGCCTCAAGAAGTTCTTTGACCATGTCCGTGTTGCCATTAAAAGCAGCAAGCATTAATGCCGAACGACCTTCCTTGTCTGTAGCGTGCCGGTCAACTTTTGCATTTATCAATGCCCGCACTTGCTCTACATTTCCAGTGTTAACAGCCTCGAACCATTCTTTGGTACTCGGCCATGAGCTTGATCCCTTACCGTACATTACACCGTAATGACCAGCGACAGCGCAGCATACCGCTGCTATTACAAGTATTTTCTTTAACGTTGTCATAGTAACCTCCTAATGGGGTAACGTTGTTTTCTTTCGCTTTGGCGTAACACCATGTCATGCCATTACTATTCCAAGCTTAAGGTATCAATTGACTAATTGTCAAGAATTTTAAGCATTGGTCGAAATGACGCCTAAAGCGCCAAGGGGCTGAAGTAAACATTTTTACTAAAATTGGTGAAACAAAGCAATGTACCAAAAATGAGAATGGGGAATGCCCGGCGTTTATACGTTTATCGCATTAAGCCAAAAACTACGTTGCAATCACATGCCCCAGATATGCGTACCATGCGATGAATTCCTTATGCAGCTTAGGCCAAACACTACGCTATGGCCAGACTAACGCCGATAATACCACACGCCTCCAATAACAACGACACTAGCCAATGCGGCCATTATCAATCCAGGATGTCGCATAGCCCACTCCTTAGGCCTAATAAAACCGGCATCAATCGCCCTATCAAGCAGGGATGCCGGTACATAATCTGAACACAGGAGCGGCGTGATCATCATCAATTTCATACAATGCTCTTCATAAAGCCTTATATCTTTTGTATCCAAAAAATCTTTATGCATCAGGCAGTATGATGTCAGGTGCATGGTGAAATCCTCGATGGCCAGCCTTTGAGCCCGCAGCTGCTCAGGTGTAAGCCGCGTATGATCGGCACTATGAAGCATGATACACATATGCCTGAAGCGACGGACAATATCGGGATTACAGGAAAAACAGCCCTCATTAAAACCATCAACAATGGTGGTCAATAGCTTTGGCCCCTCCTGCGCAAGCCGTGAGGCAAAGATAAGGCCACTCTCCTTGCCAGACGTATCACGCACCGTTGATGAGCGTACAAGCTTTTGATTGATGGCATTTTGTACTGACACAAGTACCGCGTACAACGGTAGCGTTGTTACCTGTAACGCATCGCCCTGCATCTGCATGCTCAGGCTGCTTGCATTTATGGTGAAAAAAAGACTTGTAATAATGCACAGTGCCGTGCTCAACCAAGACAGGGTCGTCATGATGTCTTTTGATAAAAGAGGAGATAGGGGGTAAATGCGCCGCTAGCAGAGGCACCAATCATGCCTGCATCAGCGATCTTTTGTATAACATCATCTGCAACTACACTGGTACATGAATCATTGCAAAAGACCCACTGATCATTTTTATTAATGAGTGCCGTATAATGACCATTACCCAGCGTCGGTCCAGAATGACCTACAACAGCAGATAATTTATATTTTTCCGGACCGTGGTTCTTGATTGGCAGTTCCAAGTTTTTTAACGGGAATGGAATAGCAGTCTTGGCTTTGTCAGAATTCAGCGTAGCCTTATTAAAAGTAAAAATCTTAGCCTGTAGCACAAGCAGGTTTGGTGCCTGGCTGATCTCAATTTTTTTTAGTGCGCGCACTTTTTGGCCACAACGTCCTGCCCCTGAGCAATCGTACGCATCAACCCCCTCCAAAAGTTCTGCCTCACCATAAGATTTAATACAATCCGCAAGCACATTCTTTGTTGTATCAGCCCTAACCTCTATCTGTAAGGAATCGCCAGACTCATTACGCGTACTGGCATGTCCGCCAGGCAAGCATGTTACCGTAGTAGACTGTTTAAGCGTAAAAGGAAAAGGATCTCGGCCACAATTTTTAAAGTACTCATGCTCCCTAACATCATTGATCAATGCTCTAAGATATTCGTCGGCATCATGTTGCCGGCCAAGCTTGAATTGCGAATCCTCTTCTACTGTCGGTTGTATGTCTAGAGTGACCTTTCCTTGAGCATTTATTGCTAGACCTACCGTAGTTTTCCCCATTATCTCACGTGTATGCATCTTCACAAACGCATCATGAAGTTTTTTTGGAATTATGACTTCGCCTGGCGCCGTATTGTTCGCAAGCTTGTGCAATACATCGCCTAATTCTCGTGGAAGAGAACCTTCAGGGGCCCCACATAACATATCAATGTTTTGCTTTGGCATACGAGACAATGATTGCAACACAGCGTTGGCATAACAGGTATTGCCAAGATTTTCAAGACTCGGCTGCTGGCTTGCCCTTCGGAGCTCGGAGAGCGAAGTAGGGGCAGGAATTTGTATTTGGGCATAATACTTGGTATAGGCGATATAAGCAATGCCTGCAGCAGCAACAGCGGCCAGCGCCACAGCCATGCGGGGATTTTTCACTGCCCACTCGCGCGGCTGGTAATAACCCCAATCGGTAGCAATATCGGTTATGCTGCTGGTTAGATAATCATCACAGGCCAGACATGTTTTAAGCGCATTAATCAGCTTAATCATGGTGCCCATCCAAGGCTGTTTTCCCCCACTCTTATGTAAAGCTAATGCAAATGTTGCCAGTGCCTCCTGCTGACGGCGAATGTGACGCGGCTTTAGTTCGGAAAGTGGTTTTGTAGCAAATCCATACTTACCAAGTACATTACACATGACAGAAAATTTGTACCAGACCAATGAGCCGTCCCAAGGCGAATGCACAGCATTGCCGCCCTGTGGTTGTGTTAGCGCAATGACTATTTCTGTCATAAGAACTTGCGCTTTTTGGGCCACATTGATAATTTTTATCACTTCTTGCCTGTAATCATCATCATCAAGCGTATCATTATCCTGTATAATTAATTTCATTTCACTTTCTATGTGCCTAAGCAACTTAGTAAGGAGCAAATTATCGGCGATTGGCGATGTAGCAACAATAGGCGCTACCTCAGATTGGTTTGCTACCACTACGCCAGCTAGGGATGCTGGCGCAATAGCATAGACCAGGAGCAGAAAAATACTGTACATAAACATGAAAACACCGCTAAGATTATGCATAGAAAGTTATAATACCGCTTAAACTATAAATAAAAATTTCAAAAAAATGAAATCTTATTTATAATCAGCTACTTATCTGGGTTAACGCATTAAACAAGGACCTTATGACCAACACACACGGCATCTTATTTGTTATCTCAGCAGCAACCGGCTGCGGTAAAACGACACTGGTTAAAGAAGTACTAAAAAAATTACCTCACACTATTTATATTACACGGGCAGTAACATACACCACGCGGCCCGCGCGCCACAATGAAAGCTCCGATATTGATTATCACTTCTTATCGCTGGAAGATTTTAATCATAAGAAGGCTGAGGGCTTTTTTTTAGAAACAACCCTGTACGATCATAATTGGTATGGATCATCAAAAGATATCCTTGATCAACTCCAGTACGGCCAATCGGTACTGCTCATAACCGATTTTGCCGGGGCAAAGAATATCAGGCATTTGGTACCTGAAGCTGTCCTTATATGGATCGATGCTCCAAGTGTTGCTACGCTCATTGCGCGGCTTCAGGGGCGTAAATCTGAACGTGGCGTAGACCTACAAGAACGCATAGATCTGGCAAGGCAAGAAGTAATGACCGAAAAAAGTGCTGAGCACGTCGATCTCTTTGATTATCATATTATTAATGATGATCTGACGGCCGCATCAAACACGTTGTGTACCCTGATAGGCAATACATTACGCCGTTAGCTCCTGTGCGTAAAATATGTACAGGCCAAGCGTAACGAAAAGCAAGCTCACTGGGTAGTGCCACGTGATAGTTCCTCCCATAAAGAGCCACTCGTATATTGTCCCAAAACTTGGGCACAGAAAGCCTGAAAAGGTCAAAAAGGTGATTGAATAGCGGCGTAATAAGAATCCGTATAGATTATAGACTAATATATTTGCCACCAGGATCAGCGCCGTAACCCAGCCTAGAAATGGCATCCATGCGGTTACCGGCTGATGAAAGCCTTCAACAATGCCGGCGGTAATCATACTCAAAATGCCGCCAGTCAACATCGTTATACCGTTAATATAGGCCAGCGAATAGCCTTCATTCATAAGACGTTTAACCAAAAACCATGCATACGAGGCTGACACTACCGAGATCAGCAAGGCAATATCAGGAAGCGCAACTGATAATACAGCGCTTGAGCATAATGCAGTATCCTGTGTTGATTTGAACAAGACCGGCATCAGCCCGCCGATACCGATACAAATACCAAGCAGATTACCCCTGGTAAGCCGTTCATTGAGCAGCAGATACGATAACAAGGCTGCAACAAAGGGTGTGATCGAATAGATCAACGTTGTCTTAAGGGAGCTCATGTATTGCAAGGCCCAGAATTCTAAAATAAAGGCTAAATAAATGTGAAAAAGTGATGTTTTAAAAAAAAGCTTCCAATGGCGCAGGCCGCGCAGCAGTGGGCGCCATTGGTACAACGCCTCAAAGCCAAGCAACAGCAGGCCGGCAAAAATCATACGAAAACCGATTAAAAAGCAGGGCCGCGCGTACATGAGGGCAGATTTGGCTAAAATAAACGTGGAGGCAAGCACTGCATATAAAATAACAATCATCAGCATAATCAAGGTCCTTAAAAAACGTATTAATCCTGTACTACCTGCATCAGATAACTATACCCAAAAGTGTGGTTGGCGTATAGAAAATACTGAGCATTTTAGAGTCCAAGTGCCTGATTAGGGGAAGGGACATGAAAATGAAAACATCTTCATTGCTTTTATGTCGTTATTCTGCTTGGCTTTTTTAAAAATAGTTGCTATTTGTAAAAAAAATTATCATACTGTAGCTAGTGTGTGGCGCGTAGCCATAATACCAAGTTACTATTTTAACCATTTTTAGGAGAATTTTATCATGTTAGCCTCAAAGAAACTACTCATAGCAGCGGTGTGCTGCTCAGTTGCTGGTCATTGCAGTGTAATGTACGGTATGAATAATAATGGATCTGGATCAGGTTCATCGTCCCAGCCTACGCCCTTACGTGGCTCCGGCGGGCAGGCCAACAGCTCAATATTAATAAGGGCTCGTCATGAGCAATTGTTAGATGCTGTCTGCTCTGGAAATGTGCTGGCAGTGAAGAAATTGATAGAGCTTAACCGGCAGCACCCTGAGGGCAAGATGATAGCACGTCTTGAACAACGCGCCCTTGTGAATTGGCAGTACAAGGATCGCATGACAGCATTAATGTTTGCTGTAGCAAAAGGTCACCCGGACATTGTCAATGTACTTCTTAAGGCAATTGCTAAGGAAAGTATAAACGCTAAGAACAGCAACGGCAAGACGGCATTAGACCTAGCGACAGAAGAATGTGAAGACGCTAAGAAAAACGAGAACGAGTATTACGATACAGGCATGGCCAATCATTATACAGACATGGTTAATCGTTATACAGCCATCATTAATGCCCTTGGTACTGCTGGAGCAAAGCATTCATTAGAATGTTAACCTATTTATGGAGGATTTTATTATGTCACTATCAAAGAAACTACTCATAGCAGCGGTATGCTGCTCAGTTGCTGGTCATTGCAGCGTAATGTACGGTATGAATAATAATGCTGACAATTACAACACCAATAACAATGCTGATTCTATGGTGGAGAGATCGATAGCTGCAGGTTCTGCATATGCCAATGTGAATGCTAAGAACAAGGATGGCATGACAGCATTAATGTGGGCTGCAGAAAAAGGTGTCATGCCCATGGTTCGAGGACTTCTTAAAAAGTGCGCCGATATGAATGCTACAGACCCGCATGGCATGACAGCATTAATGTATGCTGCAGAAAAAGGTTTCCTGGACATTGTCAGTGAACTTCTTGCAAAAGGTGCCAATGTGAATGCTAGGGACCGTGGTGAGTGGACAGCATTAGATTACGCCCAGCAGAATAATCATCCCGAGATTGCTACGATGATAAAGAAGTATGAGGAGCTCGAGCCGCTCAACAAAGCATTGTTACATGCTGTTAAAGACGCTGGTTGGGATGATGCTGAACGTGCGCAAAAAGTGAGCGAATCGATAGCTACAGGTGCCAATGTTAACGCTACAGACACGGATGGCAATACAGCATTAATATTCGCCGCAAAAAAAGGTTTCCTTGGCATTGTCAACGTACTTCTTAAGCACCATGCCTATGTGAATGCTCCAAACAGGACTGGCGATACAGCATTAATGTGGGCTGCAGTACGACGTAACCTGGACGTTGTCAACGTACTTCTTGCAAAAGGTGCCTATGTGAATGCTAGGAACACGTATGGCTTTACAGCATTAATGGTGACTATATGTTGTGGGCAAGATGCTGCTATTGGAGCAGCCCAGCTTCATGGGGACACAAGATCAAGAAGATTGTTGGCTGAGACTTGTTACATAAACATTGCCAGAAAACTTATTGCGGCAACCATTGCAGCTGATGAAGCTGCCAATGCTACTATCACATCATCAAGCTCATCGCCTCCAAAGGAGAGTTCTTTAAATATAAAAAACACTTTGGATAACAACGCAGCACTCCATGGTCTTATTAAGTGGGCAACCGCTTTGCATGATTACCCAGATTTAATGACTCAGATCAACTCCTTTATTCGTATCATGCTGGACGCCGGCGCAGATCCAATGATCCCAAATAATGCGGGCGAAACACCGGTAGGCTTGGCGCAAAAATTCGGCGTTTACGACCAACTCCCTGCCCTTAAGAACTATGTTGAGAAATGGAACCAGATGGTAAAGGGGGATAGTTTGCCAGGAAACGATCGTTATATGATTTCGGACCTGGCCGACATAGTTAGCAAGTATTGATTAATATTGTATAAGTAACATTTAACCATTTTTAGGAGGATTTTATCATGTTAACGTCAAAGAAACTACTTATAGCAGCGATATGCTACGCATTCGCTGGTCATTGCAACGTAATGTACGGTATGAATAATAATGCTAACAACCAACAGCGCGGTCTCTTCGCCACATCATCACAAGCAACCGCATTGCCTCCGACAGAGGAGGAGAAAGGGTCAAAAGCCGTTTCTGAAGGAGGCTACGGCAACACTCTTAGTAGAACAGCTTTAATGGACGTTATATACCTTAGGCCGGCCGTTGCCATAGCGTTTATTAATGAATGCGTAGCTGTTGATCAAAAGTCCAGTGATGGCGTGACAGCATTAATGTTTGCTGCAGCGCATGGTAGCCCGAACATTGTCAAAGCGCTTCTCGAGAAAGGCGCCGATGTTAATCTGAAGGACAGTTCTGGCAGGACAGCATTAATGATTGCTACATCCGATGGTAATCTGGACGTTGTCAAAGAACTTCTTGCAAAAGATGCCGACGTGAATGCGCAAAATAATAATGGCTCCACGGCACTTCATATGTTGATCGAATATATCGGTCAGAAGTATACGGTTGGTTCTAACGTGGTTCCGATGTACAAACTGATTATTGAGCTACTCAAGCATGGTGCTAAGACATCGATTATAAATAATTTTGGTGAAACGCCTCTAGATCAAGCACAAAACAGCATGTTTAACGATCTAGATCCAAAAATGACTATTTCCAAGAAGGTGATTATGCCTCGCGTTATAGCTTTGATCATTAAGTCTCGGAAAAAATATTTGGCAGACAGGATGTCAATATTAAAGACCTATATGATTCCTGATATTGCTAAGTCGATAGTTAGTGAGTATTAGAAAGTCATCACTCAACTCTGTGATACGATCACCAAGTAACTATGCCCAAGAGCATGATTGGCGTATGGAGCTATTATTGCTATTTTTGCGCTATTTCTATTGTTTTGTAAGATATATTGACTATTTGAAAAAATATATTAGACTTAGATCCATAGTGAGAGGCACGTAGCCAGGCTTCAACAAGAGAACTAAGCAATATTTAACCATTTTTTGGGGGATTTATCATGTTAACGTCAAAGAAACTACTCATAGCAGCCATATACTGCGCAGTTGCTGGTAATGGTAGCGTAATGTACAGTATGAATAATAATGCTGACAATGATAATTCTATGAAGCGGAAGCTCGCTGGCGACCAGCCTTCGCCAATAGGCAGAGTTTATCCCGCCGTGCCTGCAGAAGCCTTGCGCGAAGACCGGGAGTCCTATCAAGGGGGCGGGGCAGGCCAAGGGGACGACCACGATGGTCACCAATCAAAAAAACAGCGGACCGATGTAGTCGAGCCAACACAGCAGTCATCCAGCTGCTCGTCATCCAGTTCATCAAGTTCGTCCAGTTCACAATCGTGCTCTGAAGAAGAATGGCGCAGGATAAGCCACAAAAGAAAACGGCTTAAGGAAAAATGGTTCGAAGCTATTAGCTCTGGAGACACGGAGAAAGTACAAGAATGTATAAACGATCCCGACCTGAATGAGCGGGTATCATCAAATGGTTGGACATGGACAAACTATGTCGACCTGAATGCACGGTACTTAAATGGCTGGACGGCATTAATGATTGCCTCTAGTAAAGGATATACAGATATTGTTCAAGAACTTCTTGATAGAGGTGCCAATGTGGACCTAAAGGATGGGTTTGACACTACAGCTTTAATGATTGCTGCTCGTAAAGGATACACAGACATCGTTCAAGGACTTCTTTGGGCAAATGCCAATGTTGACCTGCAAAACAAGAACGGCGAGACGGCACTAATGCGTATCCTAATGCCTCCTACTAAAAAGCACATAGACATTATCAAAGAACTTCTTAGAGCAGGTGCCGGTGTAAATGCTACGGACTCTGATGGCAATACGATACTTCATCGTGTGATCTTATATTTAGATAAAACCAGTAATCAAAGCGGCTCCAAGTTGGCTTTAGTGTATCACCTGATTATTGAGCTACTCAACCATGGAGCTGATCCATTGATTGAAAATAAGGCTCGTGAAACGCCCCGAGACCTGGCAAGTAATCTTGCCAACAAGGTAATTAAAAAACACGTTATAACTTGGATCAAAAACAGTTTAGCGGAAAAGAGGTCAATATTACGGAGCTATATGATTGGTGATGCAACTAACATCATTGGTGAATACAGTGCTAACCCTATAAATCAAGAGTCGGTGATTAGTGCTGTATTGAGCGGGAACATAAGAAAAGTGAATGCCCTAATTGCAGCAGATGCCGATGTGGATGCACGGTACTATGATGGCCTTACAGTATTAATGATAGCTGTAGTACGCGGTTTCTCGCACATAGTTGATGCACTTCTTGAAGGAAAAGCCAATGTAAATTTGAGGACGACTTGTGGCATGACAGCATTAATGTGCGCTGCTGTACGTGGTAACTTGGCCATAGTCGATGCACTTATTAAAAAAATGGCCGATGTAAATCTGTTGGCAGATTATGGCACTACAGCATTAATGTATGCTGCTCGTTATGGACACAAAGATATTGTTCAAAAACTTATTGAAAACGGCGCTAATGTAAACCTGAAGGAGGATAATGGCCATACGGCATTAATGTATGCTCGTGAAAATGGTCATACAAACATTGTTCAGGTACTTCTTGAAAACGGTGCCGACTGCGAAGGCTGGGAGCCCTGTCAAAGGGAAGAGCTGGCAAGTTCATCATCCAGTAGCTCATCATCACCCTTAGTAGCAGATACTAATGGGAACACACAGGACAAGTATGGCTTTACAGCATTAATGATAGCTGTATCGCAGCCTCCTCAGACGGCCACTATACAAAAAATCCTTAATCAACCAGACATCAATGTAAATTTGAAGAATATTTATGGTGCTACAGCATTAATAGTGGCTGCACAGCTTGGTCGGACGGCTATGGTAGAAGAACTTCTTAATAAACCAGACATCAATGTGAATGCGCGGGACTGCAATGGCCATACGGCGGCAGACATAGCTGCTCTGCGGGGTTACACCCAGATCGTTAATTTGATACAACTTCACAAAGATAACAAATTAGAAGCAAGAGAATTAAGACGTGCCATTGAATCAGATGATGTATCAAAAATTCAGCGTCTCATAGCTACCGGTGCCGGGATTGGTGTAGCAGACCGGTATATCGAGGTAGCATTAATGTATGCCGTAGCATTGCGCAAATGGAACATTGCTGAAGAGCTTATCACTCAAACAACTGATGCCAGCCCCTTTGACACACGAGATCATAGTGCCAGTGGTGGTACAGTGCTTCACGATCTTGTCAATTATTTCCGCCATGGCGCTATTGGAGGGATAACAGAAGATGATAAAAAAATGATCAACATCCTGATAGGCATGCTTATTGAAAAAGGCGCCAGTCTTGCAATTAAAGATCGCAATGGTGACACACCAATAGACATTGCAATGAGGCTCGGCCTCCTAGAACAAATCCCAGCCATTCAGGCCTACAAGAAAGCTATTGATGATGAATTACTTAAGAATCATCAGATGATTCCTGACCTTTGTAATATAGTTGGTACTTATCTGGGGGTGTAAAGTTATTTGTGTACACTTACCCAAATAAATGTGACTGTTTACCTGCGAGGCGCCATATAGCTATTTTTATGACCATTTAAAAAATAATATTTGACAAATATATAATTTACAATAGAATGAGCTTAGTAGGTTATTTATTATGTTTTTTATAACAATATTTTTGGAGGTTTATCATGAAAAGAGTTATTATTTTTTGTTTAGTGCAGGGATTAGCCATTTCGAGTGGCTTAGCCACAGGTTTACATGACGCGATAATCAGCATCCATACGACAGGTGGCATGTTTAGGTCATCGGACAGGGAAATACGTGACCAATTAGATAAAGCATTTTCAGCCTTACGTTCAGATGAAACGATCAATTCAAAGGATCATGGTAAAACAGCGCTAGAACTGGCGATTGCTCTTAAAGAAGCCGTTATCGTTCAATGGATACGGCACAAGATATCGATGGTCATAAATAACGAGCCAGAGGGATGCCAAAATCCAAACATTATTGAGCATGATGATGGTGATGATGACAATCACTCAGAGGGGCGCCAATATGCCGTTGAAAGTTATGACGTACAGCCGGGTAGCGCACAAAAAGCTTACCAAGACCTTTGTACAAATCAAAAAACAATTGAACATGAATTTGCATTCGACACACTTATGAAGAATAGCGACCTGCTGCATAATCCGCCCCAGATTAAAAATCTTTTTAATCTCTATCTACGTGCCGGTAATATGTCATTAATGGGCGCACTGCTTGAAGCCTTGATCTATAATGTTGGATCTTTACCATCATCATGCATAGATGAGCTCTACTCGCAAAGGCACTATATCAACGATATAGACACTCAAAGCAAAATGAACGATGTATATAATGCGTATAAATCATCATCTGCTGCCCCATCTGCTCCCCCTGCAATTCAGAAATCGCCTGCTTCTAGGAGGGTGGTTACAACAAGTCACCAAAAAGATTACGTGGCTCAGGAGCTGGAAGGTGAATTGAACATTCTCGATAATTATAAAAGCAGTAAAGAAATCTATAAATACCTGGCTGATAAAAAAGCAAAAGATACCCATGGACATACGCTTTTACACAAAGCATGTTTAATTAAAAATCCAGATTTGAGATTGTCCTTGATGCAGCGATTACTAAAACTTTGTGAATGCGGTAAAAAAGATAGAAAAAAGGCAGTCGTGGACTATTATAATTCTCAAGATAAAAAACATCTACAAACGGCGCTAGACTATGCGATTAAACTAGGAGAAGAAGGTAAGAAAATTGTTCAAATGCTCGTAGACAACGATGCTTCAATCAATATGCAAGACAAAAATAAAAATACTCCACTACACCTTGCAGCAGGGCAGGGAAATTGTGCGATCACGAATATCCTTGTACACAAACATGCTCGTCTTGACCTTAAGAACGATGCCCAGGCAACACCACGTATGCTTGCCATACAGAATAAGCATCTTGATGTGCTGAAGATATTGAATAAATTCGCTATGACACCCTACTCACAAGACGAGGTTGACCAGATACGTCAATGGACAGCGAGCAATGCGAAAAACAATGCTGAGGCTCTTGCATATTTTGCAGATATACTTTCTGACGATCACTCATCATCATCATCATCATCATCCTCTTCTTCTTCTGGATATTCAGTTGTCTACACCACCGTTCAATCGCCAACAAATAGTATTCAATCACCAGTAAATAGCAATCAGAGCTTCCATAGCATTATTGAGTCCGGGTCGTTAACAGCGGTAAAAAAGGCTATTAAGAATGTTGCTACCACTAATAAGGCGGATATTTTTAATCAACCGGATAAGAACGGCCATTTTCCCATTAACATTGCTATGCAAAGAAAAGGTGATGGTTATGAGATAACGTGCCAGCTTTTATTACAAAACACCTTGGATCTATCTAAAGTCACCGGACCAACGCCGTTACATACATTTGCAAAGACTAATAACAAGGCGCGGACTGAAGACCTTCTGAACCTTCTTAAGCAAAACACCACTGGCACAATGGCTACTTTCATCAATGCTCAAGATGAGGCCGGAAATACAGCGGCACACTATGCAGCAGAAGCTGGCCATACAGCATTACTCAACCTTTTACAATGTAATAAAGCTGATATGGAACTGACTAATAAGGCCGGCAATAGTGCTCTAAGGGTGGAAGAAATGTGGCGTCAAGATCAGAAGAAAAAAGAAACCTCAAAAAAACTAACAAAAGTTGCTACGTCCGCTGTGGAGCACAAACGCATTGATCAGTCTTCAGGAGATCCAGACACACAACAGCTTCTTACAAAAATAACCAAGCAAGAGAATGCCATTGACCAATGTAATCGGGGGATCCGTTGTCTAGACGGCATAGGCGTAAACAAGAATCCACAAGAAGCCGTCAAATGGTTCACAATGGCTTCTGAGCAAGAGTATGCTCTTGCCCAATGTAATCTTGGGGTTTGTTATAAGGATGGCATAGGTGTGACCCAGAATCCACAAGAAGCGGTTAAATTGTTCACAAGGGCTGCTAAACAAGGGCATGCAGGCGCCCAACATAATCTTGGGGTCTGTTATATAGACGGCATAGGTGTAAACAAGGATCCACAAGAAGCCGTCAAATGGTTCACAAGGGCTGCTAACCAGGGAGACGTTGATGCCCAATGTAATCTTGGGGTTTGTTATAAGAATGGCATAGGTGTGACCAAGAATCCACAAAAAGCGGTTAAATTGTTGACAAAGACTGCTGAACAAGGAAATGCAGGCGTCCAATATAATAATGCAGGCGCCCAATATAATCTTGGGGTCTGTTATATAGAGGGCGTAGGTGTAAACAAGGATCCACAAGAAGCCGTCAAATGGTTCACAAAGGCTGCTAAACAAGGGCATGCAGGCGCCCAATATAATCTTGGAGCCTGTTATATAGACGGCATAGGCGTAAACAAGGATCCACAAGAAGCCGTCAAATGGTTCACAATGGCTGCTAACCAGGGAGACGTTGGTGCCCTAAACGAGCTCGAGCATTTGGGCTCGGATTTCCTGTACCACGGCAAGGTATGACAACATGGACATAGCCGAAGCACTTCGTCAGTAGGAAGGATTTTATTATGCCACTATCAAAGAAACTACTCATAGCAGCGGTATGCTGCTCAGTTGCTGGTCATTGCAGCATAATGTACGGTATTATTAATCCGAATTCTGAGTCAAGCTCGTCCACCACCCAATCAACCTCTCTTGATGAGCAATTGATTGATGCTGTAGCTAACAATGAAGTAGAAAAGGTAAAGGCCCTGCTCGTAAACGGCGCCAATATGAATGCTACAAGCAACTCTCTGAGCCACTATTACTACGGTTATACAGCATTAATGATTGCCTTGGCTAATGGTTACACCGACATTGTTCAAGCACTTCTTGATGTAGGTGCCGATGTAAACCTGAAAAGCACGACTGCGAATAAGACAACACCATTAATGGTTGCTGTAAAGAGGAATGCCCAGGCGGATATAGTCCAAGTCCAACAACTCCTTAATAAAGGCGCCAAGGTTGATCTGAAGGATTACTATGGCCAGACAGCATTAAGATTTGCTGTATCTCGTGGTTGCTTAGCTGTTGTCCAAGCGCTTCTTGGGGCAGGCGCCAATCCGGATCTGCAGGATAATGATGGTAATGTAGTATTAAAACTCGCTGCATATCAGCTTTGGCCAGAATTAAAGAGTTATCCAGACATTGTCCAAGCACTTCTTGAGGCAGGCGCTAATCCGAATCTGCGAGATAGTAATGGCAGTACGGTACTCTGTTATTCGATCCGGTATATCGCTAGGCTTAATGAATCGCATAAAAATGATCCTGAGTTTGCTTCTAAAATAGCTTTGACGTACAAATTGATTATTGAGCTGCTCAAGCGTGGCGCTGATCCATTAATTAAAGGATTTCAGGATAAAACACCTCTAGATTTAGCAAATACTATTGGCAATGAGGTGATTAGGACTCGCGTTATAGCCTTGATCAATAGATGTCGACAGAGGTATCTGGCAGAATTGCCAGAAAAGAGGCCAATATTAAGGACCTATATGATTAATGATATTGCTGAGTCGATAGTTGATAAGTATTAGAAGGTCATCACTCAACTCTGTGATACCAACACCAGGTAACCATGCCCAAGAGCATGATTGGCGTATAGAAAATACCAAGCGTCAGCCACCGGCTGCCAGTAACAATATACGCCAATGCCAGTACAATATAGCATACGGCGTATAAGGCGCCACAATGCATCATACTAGTCAGAAGCGATAATGTGCCAGAACGCCAAGCAAATAGTAAGGCAATCAATGGCATCAGCAACAGCCATAGTGTAGCCGCAATGCGCTTATGCAACTCCATAAAGGCCTCGGTACACGTTCCTCTCTTGTGCCACAATAACGGTAGCGTTGCATATTTATAATCACAAGGCTGATCGGCCTGATTTCCCGCGTCAGCAAGAAGTGCAAACGGTAGCCGTGCGCGATCAAAACGCATAACAGGACTGGGTGCTTTGGCAATAATAGCCACTGAACCGTCATAGAGCTGAATTAACTGACCATCATAGGTACCACGTGCTGCAGTAATAAGATGTTGCTGTCCACGTTGAGTAAACACAAAAAATAATTTATTAAACTGAACACATTCACCCTCCCTTTTTTTATCGGTGCAAAAAAAGACGCAGCCAGAACACGGCTTGTGCACAATACCAGGCTGCAGCGCGTACAAATACTGTTGAGCTGCGTGAACCAACAATTTTTTTGCTGCCAAATATGACCGGGGCGCGTAGTAGAAAGCACAGTAGCCATAGACCATGCCAACAACCAGTGAGAATAAGGCGGTGGCTTTAATCAGGGCCAGCCAGGCTGGCTTTAATGATGCGAGCAGTAACAACTGATTATTTTTGCGATGCAAGACAATCGTGCCATGTACCGCAAGTGTTGTAGCCAGTGGCAAAACAAAGAGCGCTGCAACTGGCACAAAGGCCAGCATAAACTGCAGCGCAAGAAACAATGATTGGATAAGCGCCAGCTTGGTACACAGATTACATGCAATAAGAACGCTGGTCAGAAGTACGGAACAAAAGAATAGCTTGATGAAAAAATGGCGAAGAAAATAAGAGATAAGCATGCGAAGCAAAACCGTATTTCTCTACTTTTCCTGCGCAAGGGTCTGGCTAATCTGATCATCCACAATTCGCATGTTTTGTATCTTAATAGCCTTACCGGTTGTCATATCAACGTCAACAATCACCCCGCTGAGCACCATTGGCCCAGTGGTCTGAACGACAAACTTGCCACCAACATGGTTATGCAACAAAAAGCGTTGGACAATGGTATCAGCCTCCATGCCAATGGCAGAAAAAAGTGCGCCACAACCGCCAAGGTCGGTAACATAGCCGGTGCCACCTGGCATGATCTGCTCGTCTGCCGTCTGAATGTGGGTATGCGTACCAACAAGGCAGCTTACTTTACCATCCAAAAAAGTTGCCATTGCACGCTTCTCTGCAGTAGTTTCAGCGTGAAAATCTACGAAAATAAGGTTGGTCTTTGTTTTAATAAAGATCAATAAGGACTCGATCGTGCGAAATGGACAGTCGAGCATGTCACGCATAAAAACGCGCCCCATAATGTTTACCACGGCGACAGTCTGGCCAAGTACAGTGAAAAAGGCAACGCCCTTTCCAGGACATCCAGGGGGGTAATTTGCGGGACGGATAATGTCATTGCGCTCATTAAGAACGTTATAAACATCTTTGTGCTCGTACACGTGGTTGCCAGTAGTGATAACAGCAGCCCCTTTTTCTTTAAGAAAATCTATAATTTTAGGCGTAATCCCCTTACCGTTTTTCGCAGCGTTTTCGCCATTAACAACAATGGCATCAAGCGCATGCTTTTCCTTAAGTGACGGTATCCATTTCTCAAATAACGCCAAACCTGGATTACCGATCAAGTCACCAACTAACAAAACTCGTACATAATTGTTCATATATAGTTACCATTAAAAAAACCCAGCTACGACACAAAAATCGTAGCTGGGTTATCAGAATATTATCGAGCCGCTTGAATAAAGCGTTTTTCACGAATAACGTTTACTTTGATTTCACCAGGAAATGCCATTTCACTTTCAATGCGTTTCACCAACTCAAAGGCAAGTACTGATGCTCTATCATCATCAAGCCGATCCTCGTCAACGATAACGCGGATCTCTCTACCTGCTTGCAGGGCATAAGCCTTTTTAACACCTTCAAAGCTGCTAGCAATTTCTTCTAATTGCTCAAGACGCTTAATGTAGGTAGAGAGGGTCTCTTTACGAGCACCAGGACGTGATGCAGATATCGCATCGGCTATGTGAACAAGAAAACCATAAATACTGGTTGGAGCAACCTCTTCATGGTGACTTGCTATCGCATTCACCACAATCGGATCTTCTCCATATTCCTTAGCTAAATCACCACCAATCAGCGCGTGTGGCCCATCAACTTCGGCCGATACCGCCTTACCTATGTCGTGCAGCAGGCCGCCTCGTGCCGCAATTTCACCATCAAGACCCATGTCATTGGCAATCATGCGTGCAAAGTAGGCAACCTCTTTGCTATGAATCAAATTATTTTGCGTATAACTGGTACGGAAATGAAGTTTACCAACCAGCTTCATGATCTCCGGATGGACACCTCTAAAGCCAAATTCCAAAATTGTCTGCTGACCAATTTCTATAATGCTCTGGTCAAGTTCAGCTTCACATTTCTGCACCGTCTCTTCGATGCGCGTAGGATTGATACGTCCATCTTGAATCAATTTAGTCAAAACGCGTTTGGCAACTTCACGACGAATTGGATTAAAGCCTGATATGGTGATAATTTCAGGCGTATCACCAATGACAAACTCCATACCGGTTGCCATCTCCAGAGCCTTAATATTGCGTCCCTCTTTACCAATAATACGTCCCTTCATCTCCTCATTGGGTAGATGAATAACGCTTGAGGAATGGAGGGTCACCGTCTCCGGTAGATAACGTTGCATAGCAGAACAAATAATGTTTATTGCCTTATCTTTTGCCGACTCACGAGAGCTCTCTTCAACCTTTGCAATCCATTTTTGATTGGAAAGATTGACCTCTTTTTCAAGCGACTCAAAGAGAATACGTTTAGCCTCGTCTTGCTTCATGTTGCTTAAACGCTCAAGCTTGGTAACAAACTCTTCATACACTTTTTTGAGTTTGGACTCATCAATGCTTAGGACATCAATACGCCGCGCTACATCTCTATCTTTTTGTTGCAGCTCTTTACGTAAATCATCAAGCAATACTTCGCGTTGATCAAGTGAATCTTGCTTTTTTTGAAATTTATTTTGCAGCTGCTGCATTTCGATTTTTGATTTTTTTAATTCTAAATCAAATTCACCACGTCGCTTATTTAACTCATTTTTAATGTTAGCCATGGCCTCACGACGTTCACCCTCGACACCCTCGCGAGCATCTTTTAACAGTTGTGTGGCCTCTATTTTTGCTACTAAGAGTTGTCTTTTTTTCAGATAGAAAAAGAGTGTTGTTAGGATTGCTCCACTAGCAGCCCCAATGGCACTTGCTGCAGCCCCAATGATAAGTACGCTCATTGCACATCTTTCTAGGTTATAGGTCTTTGAAGGTACGCATACTAAAAAATAGCGCGCCAGTAACGTGCTTGAATGCCTTTTTGAAAAAATGAGTAAAGGAGAGGCGATCTGAGCAGACCACTAACTTAATCGACATGATGCCGACCTTATGAGGCATAATTAAAGAAAACATGACGAAGCGTTGCAATAACAATCGATTATATATCTTCCATAAAATCAACTAACTGTCCGACCTTTTGCTCGTATGTTTTAAGTACGTGCTGATTTTTTACAAGATCAGTAGCCAGTCGCAAAGCTACCGCCAAAACTGCCTTATGATCGCTATTTGGCGGCATCTTTTCAAGATTACCCTTTAATAGGCTTTCTACAAGCTGAACAGCCGTATAAATATCATGGTCGTTTTCATCGGTTGCTATTGAATATTGCTTGCCATGTATGGTAATGGTCAAATGCTTTTGCATAAATACTCTTTATTTACTGAGCGTTTTCAAGAGCGTTAATACTATTCAATAACTCTTCTATGGTATGTACAATAGCTGTTTTTTCTTCGTTTAACGTCTTAGAGGTACTCGCTTCTTTTAAAAGCGAAACCTCAAAGTGCTTCACTTGCTCAAGCAATAAACCATGTTCCTTGGTAAGTTCATCAAGTTGTATGCGCAAATCCAAATTCTTCTGAATTAAACGCAAAACCTTTTGTTCTAGCTCTTCCAAATGCCTCATTCTCTTCCCTTTTTCCCAAAAAGTTACCTTTTACTTTTTAATTAAAGGTAACCTGTTCAAGCTCTGAAGGCAATACTTTTATTTTTTTGCTATCAGCTGGGTCAATTCAGAAAAAGCCTGTGGTTCAAAAATAGCGAGCTGACTCAACATTTTTCTATTAATAACAATAGAATTTTGTTTAAGGCCATAAATAAATTTACTGTAAGAAATGCCATCTTGTTTGCAAGCAGCACTAATACGTGCAATGAAAAGACCTCTAAAGTCACGCTTCTTCAGCCGTCTACCAATATAGGCAAAACGCAGTGCGCGCATGAGGGTTTCTTTTGCACGTTTAAATACGTTCTTGCGCTGTCCCCAAAAACCCTTAGTTTGTTTAAGTAAGCGTTTATGGCGTCTTTTGGTAATTGTACCGCGTTTAATTCTACTCATGATAAAGCCTCAATAATTAGTTTTTTTAACCAAATAAACAGATAAATATATTAATAATAATGTTTTTAATACGGCATTAAAACGTCAAAATTCTTTTCTTGTGAGGCACTAACATATGCTGCGCCACGCAAGTCGCGAACACGTTTAGCGTTTTTTGCCCATGCATGGTGCCTTCTAAAGGCACGTGCGCGTTTGATTTTTCCGCTAGCGGTTTTTTTAAATCTTTTTTTACAAGCCGAGTTTGTTTTCATTTTAGGCATTTTATTCCTTTAAGCCACAATAATTAATAAACAAAGCCTTAACAGCGCCAGGCCGCCTGTGCCGCCATAGCTCACAACGTGAGCGGAGACTGGTTATTGCTTTGCTTTAACATAAAAAATTTTAGTCCAAAGCCCATTGCTTCTGGCATCTTTTTCTTCAACTAAACTTCCAACATTGCTCTCGTGTAGATCTCGCCCAATACGAGCAAATAATTTGGAGCCGGCATCGTCCATCATCATAGCTTCACGGCCACGAAATTGAAGCGTAAACTTAACTTTATTACCCTCTAAAAAAAACTGTGCAGCTTGGCCAAGCTTGGTTTTGTAATCCTGATCACCAATATTGGGGCGCATCTTAATCTCTTTAATAACAATGACCTTTTGATGTTTTTTGGCATCATTAAGCTGTTTTTTCTTGGCATACAAAAATTTGCCATAGTCCATAAGCTTAGTAATAGGTACACCATCATTTTCACCAACCTGAACCAGGTCCAGATGAACCTCTTGCGCCTTAGCCAGCGCTTGAAGACGGGGAAGGACACCAAGACTTTGTCCGTGGTCATCAATAACCATCATGCGCTCAGCCCGAATGTGTTCATTAACAAAATGTTTATTAGCGCCCGCATCAGCAGTATTTTTATCTTTAAAAGTCCTATTCACCCTCTGTTCCCTGATTCGTGGTTGTTATCGGTTGAGAAAGCTTTACACGGACAAGATCATAGATACGATCAAACAATGCAGGCTCTTCCTTTAATTTTTTCAGACAATTATCACGACCTTGTCCCAATTTTTCTTGCTCAAAGGTAAACCATGCCCCACCCTGTTGGACAATGCCGTAAGCAAGCGCTGCATCAAGAAGATCCAGTTCTCGGCTAATGCCTTCTCCAAACAAGAGGTCTACTTCGACACGTCTGAATGGTGGTGCAACTTTGTTTTTTACAACCTTTACAAGAACGCGATTACCGATTGGCTTATCATTTTTCTTCAAGGTTGCAATTCTACGAATATCCAAACGAATTGACGCGTAAAATTTCAGTGCATTACCGCCAGTGGTCGTTTCATTATCAGCAAATGGCATGCTGTTAATTTTGCTACGAATCTGATTAATAAAAATAATAACCGTCTTTGACTTATGAACTACCGGAGTCAGCTTACGCATTGCTTGAGACATCAAGCGCGCTTGCAGTCCAACATGAGTATCACCCATATCACCATCAAGTTCATGCTTAGGTACAAGTGCAGCAACAGAGTCTACAACGATAATATCTACGGCCCCAGAACGCACAAGCATCTCTACAATATCAAGTGCCTGTTCGCCGTAATCCGGTTGTGAAATAATCAAGTCATCAATATTAATACCAAGCTTTTGCGCATACACAGGATCGAGGGCATGCTCAGCATCAATAAATGCACAAATGCCACCAGCGCGCTGAGCCTGAGCAATAGCGTGAAGCGTTATGGTTGTTTTCCCTGAGGCTTCAGGACCATATACCTCGACAATTCTGCCACGTGGGAAGCCACCAACACCCAATGCCTGATCAATCAAAATTGAACCGGTTGAGATGGTATCAACAATCATGTCAGTTCTTTGGCCAAGCAACATGATTGAACCTTTACCAAATTGTTTATCAATCTGAGCAAAAGCCCCCTCAAGGGCCTTAAATTTTTCTGTAGTGATTTTGTTTTTTAATGTATCTTCCATAAACTCTCTTTAATAGCTAAAAGTGCTTATTCTATGTGCATTTTATCCAGCAAGGGACGATTAACCTCTATTTTAGCATTTCTATATAAAGATGCAATAAAGGCGCTCGCTAATTGTGTTTCGGCATTATATTTCAAACTGCCAGCAATCTTTAACCTGTCTTTCTCAAACTCAGCATTATCAGCCTTTATCGTGTCTGTAAGCTGAGCAAGGAAGTAGGTATTTTTTTCATTATAGCTTAATACTTGTCCCTTATCAGATAGGGTAAAGAGCTGATCCTTCAGCCCAGGAGCGTCACTGATCGACTTGATTGCATCAGACTTTTTGGCATCAGCTATGATAATAACGTGCCCTCCATTAGCCTTTGCCACGGCCTCAAGATCCGTTTTGTTTTCTAGTAGGGCTATGCGCGCATCCTTAACAACCACGCGGGCAAGTTTTTGAGCAGTTTCTTGTACATAATCCTTTTCTACCTCCCCACGAACGTCGGCAAGCGCAGGCAAGGCGCTTTTTTTAATGCCAACAAGCTCATAGAGAACATAGGAACCGTGGTGGGAAAAATAACCGGCAGAGCTTTGACGCTTTTGCTGAGAAAAGATTTTCTCAGATAGCGTATTTAAAACACTACCTTTCAGTTTATTGTCATGCTCAATAAGCCATGGGGTTGTCTGTAGTGACACATTATTCTTTTTTGCGAAGTTGACAATAGCATTCTTGTCTTCGCGAAATAAACGAACCACTGTCTCAAGATCACTGCGTAATGATGCCAATGCCTTCTTTGTTTTAAGATTTTTCTCAATATTCTGGCGTACCGACTCAAAAGGTTTTTCACTGGCGGCTATTCTTTCAACGAGCTGAATAAGCTCATAACCGTCTTTAGTCTTAATAACTGGTGAGAGGGCGTCGATATCTTGCAATCTGAAGGCCGCCTTTTCAAAATCTGTGTCATAGGTGCCCTTAGCGAAAAAATCTACTAGGCCTCCTTGGGCTGCCGTATCCTTATTGATAGAAAGTTTTTTTGCAAGGTTGGCAAATGTATCTTCCTTATCAATAATTGATTTACGAATTGTGCTAGCTTCCTTGGCTGTCTTAACAACAATGTTGCGTACTTTAATTTTAGGGGTGATACGAAACATGGTACTTTTATTTTTTTCATAAAAGTTTCTAACCGTCTGATCATCAACCATCACATGCTGCATGTATGACTCACCTGACAATTCCACATACTGTGCCTGACGTTCCTCTTTGACGCGGTACAGTTCCTTGTTTGTATTGAAGAATTCTTCGAGCTCATCATGAGTGACGCCAGTTTTTTTAACCTCGGTAACAAAATGATCGGCAGTTATCTTCACCACATGAAAACTTTTTTTGTCATGACTTTGATTAAACGATTCACGCACCATGAAATTTGGGACGTGGCCGGCGTGCGTCACAAATTTTTGTACCAACTCACGCTGGAAGGCATCGGCCTGCTTTTTTTCAAACTCTGCTGGTGTAAAAGCCAGTTGTTGCACATAGCGTTGGTACATTTCTATATTAACACGACCGCCATCTTGAGCAATGTGAGGCATTGACTTAATCAGCTCCTGCTTGAACCATTCTTTATCAAGCACGATATTAAATTGATCCTTAACGCTATCCATCAGTAAATCTTTAACACATAAATCAAGCGCGATTTCCTGTGGGTCGCTAGCACCAAAATACATATTGATTACACTTGCCTCGGACATGCCATATGCACGGGCCAAGTAGCGGATAGAATTAAGCCGTTCTTGAATTTCGGCTAGCGAACGCCTAAAGGTATTAAAAAAAACTGGCTTGCCATTAACGGTTGCTATAGTTATCTCTTTGCTATTGCTGGAGCTAAAAAAGATGGAAACACCACTTCCCAATGCGAGTGATGCGAGCACTACCCACAACACTGCATGCCATTTTTTCATCTCTTTTCTAAAAATATAAATCATCATAGATCCTTTCACATGAAAATTACTGCTCTTTACCTTTTTTGCTTCACATGAGCTAATGGTAATGAAGTTTACCCTAGAACCACGTTTTTTCAAGAAGAATTTTTCAGCAAACAGGCGACTGGTAGGCTATCCTGCATCGGCAAAAAAATGACTTTCAACGATCACCCACGATCAACGCTTTCCGGTCGCTCCATTGGAAATATCGAATGAAGCATATCGTTAATTTTGGCCAATATTTGCTGACAATTTGATAATTTGTTTATTTCTGAATTAAATTGACGATTTATTCTGGGCGTAACTTTTCACGCTGTCGATCACTTTGTCAATTTCTTGCTTATCACCCGTGGTCACACTATAAAAAATAATACGGGCTGATGAGTCCTTTGCAGCCGCCTGCATGAGCTGTTTTTTTAACATATTGGAAAAAACTATCTGCCGTTTGGCATACTGCCACGTGTTTTGAGCAATAGTTGTAATCACCGCATCAAGGCCAGTAGCCGGCTTACCGTTACGTATCCAAGTAAAGAGTATATCATAGCCGACAAATCCCTTCTGATGTATGAATGTCTCCCATGGCGTATTAATCAGGCTTTCAGCTTCTTGGATCCAGCCTCCCTGAAGTACCATTTGTTTAGTGCGTTGCTCAATGCGTGTTCTGAGTAGTTCTTTTGGTAAATCCATACTTACTATTATTGCATCAAAAGGGGGTGTATAGAGTGGTTGCTGTTGAGAAGGCAATTGGCCGGTTGTCTGCCAAATAGCTAGAGCACGCACCACGCGGTAGCGGTCATGCGGGTGTAGGGCCTGTGCTCGTACTGGATCAATCTCATTGAGCTGATTCCATAACGCTTGGTCGTCTACATCCGTTCGCACCCCTCCATTCGAACCTTCGCACCCCTCTACTCGTCCCTCGACAGAGCTCGGGACTAAAGGCAGCGCCTTTAATATCCCGCAGGGCGAACGGTTCTGACTCCCCCGATCACCCTGAGGGAGCGCAGCGAGTTGAAGGGCCGAGGCGTCAAACTCCTCAGCCGATTGAAGCGGCTGGATAAGCTTGGGGGGAAAGAATAGAGATTTAATGTAAAATAACGAACCGCCAACAATGCAGGGCACCTCATGACAAGCGCTTATTGCCTTCACTGCATTTAGTACCTGCTGGCGATACACCATAACACTACTATCGGTTGGCGTACCAATGCTATCGAATAGGTGGCTTTTATACGCTGCATGCTGCCAGTCCGGTTTAGCCGTACCAACGGAGAGCGGTTTATAGAACTGGCCAAGGTCAGCATTAATTACCTGACCAGGAATTGATTCCAACAGATGTTCTGAAAAATCTGTTTTTCCTGATGCGGTCGGGCCAATGACGATAATTACCAACGGTGTATTAATGCGTGTAGTCATAGGGTCGGTGTTGTAGCCTCTTGATGTGGAACCATGCGCTCATAAAAAGTAAACCGCTTAAATGGGAGACGTAATAATTGGATGACATCATCCTGTGGAATATTTTTAACAATCTGAATCTCTTGCATAACAAGTTCTTCAGTAACTTGGAGCACATTACGTTCACCAAAGGATAATTCCTTTTGTTGGGCAATATGCATAAGATCGCGATATATTTTTGCTATCTCAAATATATTACCACTTTGTATCTTAGCTTGATATTCTTTATGGCGCCTATTCCAACCACTTGGTGTAAAATCTATACTTTCAAGCCGTTTTTCGGGGACTTTTTCAAGTTCATTGAGAGCGTTAATAACTTCTTGCTCCGAACTGGGCTGTCGAATGCCAATAGAGGCAACATTGTAGAGAGGCACCAAAATGGTCATATCTTTAAATATAAACGATAATTTTAAAAATGAAAGAACTGTACCCGATACCGTTCTTTCAATAATGTCCTCAACAAGAGCAACTCCATGTCCAGGATAGACAACATGGCTTTTAAGTTCAAACATATATTTCCTTTGTTGGCGTGTCATTACAGATGCGCCAATCTTACTATCTGTTTAATGCGAGATGGCACTGGGCGATACCCAAAAATTTTGCGCCGTGTTGTTTTGCGTTCCAAAGGTGCCACCAAATCCGCCACCGCCACCAAAACTGCCACTAAGTCCTACACCACCATATCCAGGGTATGGATCAGCCGGTGGTGACCAAAAATACTGTATTAGTTTGATAAGAATAACTCCCACTGATAGTGGGAAAAGCACTAATCTACTACGAAGCCATGTGGCAAAATGGTGTTCTGATTCATGCGTCAAGTTATCGAGGGCGATCCAAAATTCATCACAAAAACGTTTAATTTGCACGATAGTCTCACGTAGCGGCAAACTGTTAATTCTATCGTAAATAGTGATGAGATTAAATAAGGTATTATTATCAGTTGAAAATCGTACAGCAGCTTGATCTGAGTGTATTGTGTGTAAGTGCGCAATGGCGCGCGCGCTTAGCATCTGGCTAATAATATAGGTGATAATAAGCGTATCTAGATATGATGCATAGGCACATTCAAGGTCACTAGCAGATAGATCGGACGGCCAAGATAATAATGGCTGCTGATTTTTTAGATAAAGAACTACATTGGCTTTATAGTCACAAGAGACGGTGCCGTTAGCATATGTACTGCTAAGGCTTACGATAGATACCCCCAAAATAAGTACTAGTGCACCTATTTGCATGACATAATCCAATGACGTAATACTATCCTTTTTCATCGTCTTATCGTATGTTTCTACATACGAGCTAAGCTTAACAGAAAAGAACAGAAAATCTCAAGCGTACGAAAAATAAGACCATTTTGTTGATAATATGAACCGGCAAGGCCACCGACCATTACTACAAAACGTGGGTGAAAGAGGGGACCATGCACGTAAACACACAGCCCCTATCTCTGTAGCCCCGCCAACCCCTAATAATCATGACCTCATTGTAGCTGAAATATTTTTTACAGCGTAAGACTTTAGTTTTTTTCATGGATAAAGGTTGATTGAGCCGGAGATTCAAAGGCTACCTTAATATTGATTAACTATATCGCCGGCATCCCTAACAAGGTCCTTAATCATGTACATCTCTAATATGTCTCTTCTTTCGTCCCAATAATCCAAAAAGGCTGGAATGTTGTGCCGCATACCAAGTGCTAAGGCCGTTTCATTATTTTTATTGGCAATCAATGGGTGTGCACCATTGTCCAGTAGGAGCTTAATAAAGGTATTAATTAATGCATGTGCTTGCGCTTTAGGTATGCGCAAATCTGTGCTACTATCATCAATTGCTTCAAACTTGATCCACATTTTAGCAAGGCCATGTAATACTGTGTCATTTTCATTATTTTGTAGATTGAAACAGGATGGCGCATCGGGTGCTTGTACTAGCGAAGACAAACCTGAAGAAGAAGATGAAGAAGATGATGATGAGCTTGTGGGAGTATCGTCATGATAGGCCAACGCATCAACCGCGATTGTTTTTCTGACAAGATCTAAAAAAATATCAGGACTTTCGTTCTCTAGAGCGTACATTAATACTGTATAGCCCATATGGCTCGCTTCACCTTCATAATAGCCGCTGTTGTCAGCTGATTGTTGCATCATACTAGCACCTGCATCAAGAAGCTCTTTGACAATGTCTCTTCTTCCTTTTATTACCGCCCACATTAACGCTGTCCTACCCATCATGTCTGTCGCGTCTATATCTACTACCTTCTTTGCTTTAATAAGTGCTTTCACAGCGTCTTTGTCACCGTATATTGTTGCGTGTGTTAATGGTGATACGAAAAATGCCGCCCCATCTACATCAGTAAACCATACCATGGAACTTGGCCCTGTAGAGTTTGATGAGCTTGAGTTTGAGTCGGCACTGTGATTGTTGTCATTGTCGGCATTGTTATTCATACCGTACATGACGCTGCATTGACCAACGACTGCGCAGCATACCGCTGCTATGAGTAGTTTCTTTGACGTTAACATGATAAATCCTCCAAAAGTGGTTAGATAGTACTTATTTCTCTTGTTTAGCCTGGCTACATGCCAAACTACAAATCTAAGTTTAATGCGCCTTTCCAAATAGTCAATATATTTTAAAAACTCTAGAAATAGCGCAAAAATAACAATAATAACAGTATGCATTTTAAAATACTAGGGAAAACAAGCAAAATTACGATATACTGATCTTTGCCAACCTAACCATTTAACCCGGATCGGGGACCATGAACTCAACGATTACCCCCCATCTTCATCGTCAATTTAAAAGAAGCTTTCAGTGGACGCTCCTGGGAAGCATCATCTATGAAACATTAAAAATACTGCACTGCTTTATTCTCAAAGAATGCATGTCAGAATCAATCTTTGGGGCAATGGGAAGCGTGTTTTCGCTCATTTATTTAACAACCTATATAGCCGATTTTGGCGCGACCAACTCTATTCCACCATTTCTATCACTTTGTACCAAAAGCCGTAAAACCTTTGCCCAATTTTTCATCAACTACTCACTGGTGCCGCATTTACCACTGGTTATCATCGGTGCCATTGCGGCCATGATGGTGGCTGCCACAAAATTCCCACTGACGCCCTATTTGGTAATCATTCCGCTGCTTATTATCATGGAGACGGTGCGTTCCTTTCTGCGCCTTCTCCTCCATACCACCTTTCAGGCAAAGCGTGCGGTATCAACGGAGCTGGTCATCTTTTTTCTGTATCTGGCGGCTATCTGGCTGCCATACTGCACCGGCATGATGCCGTTAAGCTTGAACCATATCTTTGCCATACACCTTATAGACTCGACGGCAACGGTAGGCATCTTTATCTGGTTAACAATAAAATTTTATAGATCACTGCCACAAACAGAATCATCATCGCTGCCAAGCGGGCTTAGCAAGCGTCTTATAGCAACAAAGCTCTTTAATTATATGCTCAGAGTCAGTAGAAACATGTTTAGCAGCAACTTTTTGACCCCCTTATTTGCAACAAAATACGGCCTTGTTGCCGCCGGCATGTTCTATTTTGCCAGCATGCTTGCTAACACCATACAGGCAATTGTGAAGTCAGTTATTGGTTATAGCGGCAATGCGTTGCTCGCCAACTTGAAGGATAGCCCGCAGCATACCAAAAAAGAGGCATTTTCCATGCTCTTTGGTAGATTTATGTATGTTGTGGCGCCAATTATCATTATCGTGATACTTAATCTTAACAATATCATTCGTCTCAGCTCAAGCCATAGCCAGCCGGGCGAGACCATAGCCATTTTACTGCTCTTCCTGCTCATATCGTTCACCGAGTTCTTTTTCATTCTCTATGAACAGTTCTATATCATTGAAGAAGCGGCTCATAAGCTATTTTTTACAAAAGTATTAGAGCTTTTATTTTTCTATCTTTTAATAACATCGCCGCTCAGCATTTCACCAATTACAACGCTGGTTGGGCTTATTATAATACGTGTCATAAGTTTTAGTATTATTGCCTGTAATGCGTATTATTGGTGGAAGATACGGCCCCATTTCACAATAGGGCCACGCTATCTTATCGCATGCATTGCGGCAGCTCTAGCCTTGGCAATGATTGGTAATTACTATTTATGGATTTTTTAGGACAAGACCCTGCTTGTGCCCAATCCAACATCTTCTGTTGGTGCCGGCTTTTTATGACCACGCTTGTAAAATCGTATAACGTTAGAAGTTTTTATGTGGCCCCACCGAGCAGCAATATCTGCCGCCGTCTCCCCAGACCCGTTTTTAGCAGTCGCATCGGCGCCCGCATGAAGAAGCGCTTTGACAATGGCACATTTCTTAGTTTCGTCAGGGGAGTCTGGAAACTTTGCAGCATACATTAATGCTGTCATGCCATACCTGTCTGTGGCACCCAGCTTGGCGCCTTTTGCAATAAGTGTATCAACTAGGGCCGGGTTACCAAACTGTGCAGCGTACATCAATGCCGTTTGGCCTTCAAATGGAGTCTGGCCATCATTCGTCATTTTTGTTAATTCATCAGCATTTTCTGGTGCTGGCTCATGTTGAGCCTCAATATCGGCACCTTTCTCAAGAAATACTTGAACTATATCCATGTCGTTTATTTCTATAGCTTTCATTAATGCTGTAGAGCCAGCCTTGTCCGCAGCATTCACATTGGCACCTTTCTCAAGAAGGAGTTGAACAGTGGCCATACGATGAGATGCTTCCGGAGCTACACTACCTGCAGCCATCATTAATGCTGTCAGGTCATATTCGTCCGTACCATTCACATGTGCGCCGTTTTCAAGAAGTGCTTGAACACCAGGCACATTACAGCTCTCCGCGGCAAGCATTAGAGGCGTGTAACCATTAAGGTGTGAGTAATGAGGAATGGGTGCATTCACGTCGAAACCGGCCTTTATACATCTATTAATGCCCTCCGCGTTTCCTTCACGACAATAATATACCCAGTCCTTCTGCGTCGGGGCGTTCATATGCTTCAGGGCATTCATACCGTACATTACACTGCAATGACCAGCGACTGCGCAGCCTACCGCTGCTACTACAAGTAGTTTCTTTGATAGTGACATAATAAAATCCTCCATAAAATGGTTAACTGTTACTTATTTTTTTACTTTTATAACCGCTTGTAAGCTTGTAAGATCGTATAAGATTAGCGATATCAGTGCTACCACATCGTCTAGCAATATCTGCCGCCGTCTCCCCACCAAACCTTCTTTTAACAGTCGCATCGGCGCCTGCATCAAGAAGTATCTGAGCAACAGGCAGGTTCTTATTCTCTGCAGCACACATTAATGCCGTCTGGCCATACCTGTCCTGCACATTCACATCCGTCTTCACATCGGTGCTTGCATTAAGAAGCGCCCGTACAATGTCGGCTGTACGGTCATTCTCTGCAGCAAACATTAATACAGTCTTATCAAAATCCTCTTTAGCATTCATATGGGCACCTTTTTTAATAAGTACCTTGATAATGGGAATCATGTTATTATCTTGACTATGGATAGCTGCAGCATATAGCAATGCTGTAATACCGTGATTGCCCTTTAGATTCACATCGGCACCTGCTTCAAGAAGTACCGTGAGAATGGGCATCTCATTCCTTTGTATAGCCGCCATTAATGCTGTAAAATCATGCATTTGCACGTTCACATTGGCACCATTGTGTATTAATTTCTGTACTTCATCCGCAGTCCCAAAATAAACAGCATTAAACAATTCTTTGTTACTCGGCTGCCTATGCCTAATAGAAGATGAACTGCTGGACGGTGAAATCGGTCTAGGCCGTTGATCCATACTATGGTTGCTATGCACAGGAGGAAGCACCGTTGGTTGTGATGATGTTGCAAAAAAGGAATCATCATTCGCCTTCTCATTCATACCGTACATTACGCTGCAATGACCAGCGACTGCGCAGCATACCGCTGCTATGAGTAGTTTCTCTGACGTTGTCATGATAAAATCCTCCATAAATGGGTTAAATGTTACTTGTACATTATTAATCAATACTCGTTAACTATGTTGACTACGTCCGGAATCATATAACGATCGTTTCCTGGCAAACTATCCCCCTTTACCATCTGGTTCCATTTCTTAACATAGTTCTTAAGGGCAGGGAGTTGGTCGTAAACGCCGAATTTTTGCGCCAAGCCTACCGGTGTTTCGCCCGCATTATTTGGGATCATTGGATTTGCGGTACCCTTATTCAGCATCAAGCCAACACGGGAATTGATTGGAAGGGAATTGATTGGAGTAATATACCTAGGCAAAGTACGCACAAGGATAGCACGGTTGACAAGATAGTGAAGTGCCGTACTACCTTGTTTATCTTGTATATTTAAAGAATTCACTTCCTCCTCCTCTTCTGGTGGCAATGAAGAACTGGATGATGAACTTATATGGGCAGCTTTAAGAGCCTCGTTAGTGGCCTTGTCAGCCGCAATGGTGGCTGTTATAAGAACTCCGACAACGCCCTGGCCATACTGCGCAGCATACATTAATGCTGTCATGCCGCTTTTATCGTCCTGAGCGTTCACATTGGCACCTGCACCTATCAATCTGATTACTTCTCTCGTATTTCCAGTTAGAATAGCCTCGAACCATTCTTTATCACTTGGCCGTGTAGTAAGCGATGAACTAGATCCAAATCCATTGTTGTTCATACCGAACATTACACTGCCATAACCAGCGACTGCGCAGCATACCGCTGCTATGAGTAGTTTCTTTGACGTTAACATGATAAAATCCTCCTAAAAATGGTTAAATGCTACTTGTACATTATTAATCAATACCCGCTAACTATGCCGGCCAGATCCTTGGTGATATACTGACTGCCTTCTGGCAAACTATCTCCCTGTATCATCTGGTTCCTTTTCTCAACATAGTTCTTAAGGGCTGGAAGTTGATTATAAATGTCCTTCCATCCTGGTACTGTGTTCCTAAGGGGCCCAGGTTGATTATAAATGCCAGTCCATTCTGGTACTTTGCCTTGTGCATAATCTATGGGTGAGTAACCACGAAAATTTTTAATCGTTGGATCAGCACCGGCGTCCAGCATTATACGAAGAAGAGGGTTGATCCGAGTCATTAAATCTGGGCAATCATCAAAGGTTATTGCCCATTCAATAAGATGATGGAGTGCTGTGTTATCACCACGATCTTTTATATTTAAAGAACTCTCCTTTGGTGGCAATGAAGAACTGGCTTGCTCTTCGGCCTGTCCGCCCCTTCCAGAAGCCTCAGGATAAACTCCGCCACTTGAAGGCGAAGGCTGGCCTGCCCCGCCGTAATGCAATGAAGGCTGGAAGCTGGACGAGCGTAGTAGAGATGAGCTTGCCTGCTCATTATTAGTAACGTTGTCAACCGCTTTGGTAGCCTGAATAAGTGCTCTGGCAACGTTTATGTAATCATTCTCAGCCTCCAATCTTGATTTTCTGTCAAACTGGCCGTAGTTAGCCTGTACCGCTCTAATAGCAGCCTGTGGACCAAGGCTTAGAGCATACATTAATGCTGTATAGCCAACCTTGTCCTGTGCATTCACATTGGCGCCTTGCTTAAGAAGTTCTTTGACAATGCCAAGATTACCCTGTCCTGCAGCGCACATTAATGCTGTCATACCAGTATCATACCGGTATATCCTACCTGTATCCATCAGATCTATACGACCCACAGTAGCATTCACATTGGCACCTATACCTATTAATCTGCTCACTTCTTTCGCATTTCCAAATACAATAGCCCTGAACAATTCTTCAGTATGAGGAAGCGTTGTTGGTTGTGATGATGTGGCGAAGAGACCGCGCCATGGGTCGTTGGCACCATCATTCATACCGTACATTACGCTGCAATGACCAGCGACTGCGCAGCATACCGCTGCTATGAGTAGTTTCTTTAACGTTGACATGATAAAATCCTTCCCCAAAATGGTTAAACGTTACTGATTTTTCTTGGTGGCCTAGCTACATGCCATGGCTATTCTATCTATGGTCCCCCGATGTTGGTGCCGGCTTTTTATGACCGCTTTTCCCTACAATGCCATAGTCTCTTGCCAAATCTGCCGGTGTTTTGCCACTCCTATTTTTGATCGTTTTATCAGCGCCTGCTTTCAGCGCCCTAAGAATAAGGGATTTGATCTGAAGGTTTAACTCTTTGTAATCACTAGAAACGTTTGCCCAGTCCATAAGATAATGAAGTACTGTGTACTTTATAGTGTTTTGTATATTTAAAGAATTCACCTTTGAAGGCAATGAAGAACTGGCTTGCTCTTCGGCCTGTCCGCCCCTTCCAGAAGCATTGGCCGCTTTATCTGCCGCAATGGTGGCCTTCATAAGTTCTTTGACAATGTTTATGTAACAAGTCGCATCCTGAACTTGTGTGTTCGCACCATGAACTTTTATGTCTCGTGTTTTACAGAAACCACGCGTTACAGCAACCATTAATGCTGTATTGCCAAATCTGTCTGTAACGTTCAGATCGATGTTTTTATCGCTAAGAAGTTTTTGGACAATGGGCATGTTACCATGCCACACAGCAACCATTAATGCTGTACTGCCAAAGTTGCTGTAATCTTTCGCATCCGGCTTAACATTTACATCATTCTTAGCATTAACATCGGCGCCTTTTGCAAGAAGTGCATCGACTATGTTTGGGCAATTGTTTTCTATAGCCTGCGTTAATGCCGTCTCGCCATAATCGCCTCTAGCATTCACATTGGCACCTTCGTCTATCAATTCCAGTACTTCCTGTTCACTTCCAGATCTAGCAGCCTGAAGAGCATTGAAAAAAAAGTCTTTGTCACTTGGTCGCCGTACAGGAGGAAGCGTTGTTGGTTGTGATGATGTGGCGAAGAGCCCATTCTCATTCATACCGTACGTTACGCTGCAATGACCAGCGAACGCGCAGCATACCGCTGCTATAAGTAGTTTTTTTGACTTTAACATGATAAAATCCTCCAAAAAATGGTTAAATAGTACTTGTTTCTTTATAGCCCAGCTACATGCCATGGCTATTCTATTGCTTAGCCTATCAAATAACTTTTCAAATAGTCAATAATAATTAAAGAATATCAAGAATGGCCACCTTTGAAGAAATGCAAGACCTTTCTAAGTCCTGATATCGCACGAGTTGTTAAGCTTGGTTGCCAGCGGCCTCATTATTACCGATGGCCTCTTCCAGCAAACGTTTTATAGTCGCGCAACATTGATTGGTGTGGTTAAACGTTATAACGCGTACACTCACGCGCTATTCAGGCCCTCAGAGTATATAGTTTTCTGCAAGCAGTCAATGATAGCCTGAATAAAAGAGCATCGTAAAAATTGTGCTAAAAAGAGCGGCCGGGGGCCGGTTTTTCTCTTTTCAGATGCATATAATCAATAAGGTAATGTGAGTGCATCTGACTAAAGGTAGTCAAGCGTTAGATGCGCGTTGAATAGTTAAATTGATGATGGATGCGCGCGATAATAATAGGCGTAGTATTGGTTGATGCGCGTGGTATTGGCTGTAGTACGTTCAATTGGTTAATAATAGTAATAGTAATGCGATAGCGCCTATTAATAGTAAAAATAGTAATGCTATTAATAGTAATGCGCTGTGAGTGGACTATAATAATAGTAATGCACGACAGAATAATAGTAATGCGATGATTATGGCTATAATTATTCATTATGATTCGCATGTGTTGGTGTTGTTTATCTGTTTGCATATACATACGCTCTGTGATGTCTACGCGCCTATGCACTTGCGTTCCGTGCTCTATGCACACGTGTCACCATATATTTGTATAGGTATCCCCACTAACTAAACTATCTTGCCCTTCGCACGTGTATTCTGTCGTGTGTTCTGTATCAATTGTACTCACATGTCCCATATCCATCCATACGTTCCATCTCTTCATCCTCTTCATCCT
>Ga0206858_1032_pt1 | contig 45492 bp, 50 predicted proteins | sample Alteio_BWOrgCont_46_FD_152622 | JGI IMG/M metagenome (GOLD analysis project Ga0206858, IMG submission 152622) | Enriched cells from forest soil in Barre Woods Harvard Forest LTER site, Petersham, Massachusetts, United States -... | ecosystem: Environmental > Terrestrial > Soil > Temperate forest >... | reverse complement strand
GACAAGGAATAATAATTGATAATGGATTTTTACCATTTGCATTAGCTACGGCACGATAAGCCGTTGGGAGATTCACCGCATTTGCTAATTGCAAATAAGACCACGTTTCTCCAAACGGAATGGTTTGCAAAGCACGCCAAACTTGCTGTTGAAAATCTGTGCCTTGAAGTTTGAGAGGCGTATCAAATTTTTTCAATTGTCCAGAAAAATATAATGCTAATTCCTGTTCAATAGATTCAATCGGCGCAACTTTTTTGTCAATTGCATTTTGCGCTATATGTTTATCAGCAAAGTCTAAACGATACAAATATTGTTCATCTGCAATAGCAACCATGGGGCAAATGGGGGTTTCAAGCGTTGCTTGATAGTATTTTTTTTTAAAATGAGTTTTCATATTGACATAATATTTGCAAGTAATTTAGAATATTCATTAAACCAAATAACAATGCAGGAAGCAACCATGTCACAACCATATTTCGATACATTAAAGTATGCTAAACTACTTTTAGAGCATGATTTTACCCCACATCATGTACAAGGTCTTATGAGCGCACAAATACTTGTTCTACATACTACTTTTAACAAAATTGTCACTCACGATGATTTAAGGCGATCAGAATACGCTTTGCGATCTGACTTACAACAAGTAGAAAGCTCATTACGTTCAGACATGCAACAAATGGAAAGTTCTTTGCGCGCTGACATGCAACAAATAGAAAGCTCATTACGTTCAGACATGCAACAAATAGAAAGCTCATTACGTTCAGACATGCAACAAATAGAAAGCTCTTTGCGTACAGAGATGCATCAATTGAATCATGCTCTGCGAGTTGAGTTAATAGCAGCCGAGCACAGACTCGATGCTAAAATCACTGCACTTGACACCAAGATCACCGAAACTGCCAGTGAACTAAAATCTTTTGTACTCAAAAATACCTTGGCTATGGTATTAACGGTATTAGGTTTAAATATTGGGATCGCGACTTTAGTGTTGTAACGTTTAACTAGAGTAACAAAAACAATCCACAATATGGTCATTCACCATACCTACCGCTTGCATATAAGCATAACAAATCGTACTGCCCACAAATTTAAAACCACGTTTTTTTAAATCTTTTGACATGGCATCTGAAATAGCACTCTTCGAGGGAAGTTGCTTGATACTTTTCCAATGATTTTTTATCGGTTTGCCATCAACAAAATGCCAGATGTAATCTGAAAAACTACCCCATTCTTGTTTAACTTGTAAATACGCTTTGGCGTTAGTCACCGCTGCATTTATTTTTAAACGATTACGAATAATACCTGGGTTATTTAATAATTCTGCAATTTTTTTATCGTTATATTGAGCAATCTTCTTGGGATCAAAATGATCAAAACACTTTCGATAATTATCACGTTTTTTTAACACGGTAATCCAGCTTAAACCCGCTTGTGCGCCTTCCAAAATTAAAAATTCAAACAATAAACGATCATCATGTATAGGAACACCCCATTCATGGTCATGATAATTTATATAAAGTGGGTCATCATTCACCCAGGCGCAGCGAGATTTATTGTCCATGCCCTATCATAACATAAAATTATGTGCTGAAAATGTGGAGATCTCCACGTTTTTAGTATATTATATGTGATGAGTTTCACAAAAAACATAGGATTAATGTGATGAAACGCCATATTTATGCACAACTTTTAACCTGGAAACGCAGCGATAGACGTAAGCCTTTGATTTTAAAGGGCGCAAGGCAAGTGGGCAAAACCTTTATTTTAGAGGTCTTTGGACAACATGAATATGACGAGGTCATTTACCTTAATTTTGAGCAAAATAAACGCCTAGAAACACTGTTCCAAACGGATTTAGATCCACAGCTTATTTTAGAAGGTATACATTTACTCACAGGTAAAAATCCACTTCTTCCAAATACATTGATTATTTTCGATGAAGTACAACAATGCCCTAATGCGATTACTGCACTTAAATATTTTTATGAACAAGCGCCTCATATTCATCTCATTGCAGCAGGGTCTTTATTGGGTGTGAAATTATCACAAGCAGTGCATTTCCCCGTGGGGAAAGTAAATTTTTTAGATTTATATCCCATGACTTTTTTTGAATTTTTAGAAGCTTTAGGGTTGTCGCATTTAACTGAACATTTAAATGCTAAAACTAATTTTGACCCACTTCCAGATTTTCTACATCAAACATTATTAGAGTGGCTAAAAAAATATTTTATTATTGGCGGCATGCCTGAAGTGGTAAAAACTTATATTGATACTAAAAATATTGAACAAGCATTATTAGTACAACAGGAAATATTAAAATCGTACACACATGATTTTTCAAAATACGCTGACTCTAGTGAAATTATGAAAATCATGGAAATCTGGGATAAAATCCCAGCGCAATTAGCACGTGAAAATAAAAAATTTATGTTCTCTGCAATTAAACATTCTGCACGCGCTAGAGATTATGAAGTAGCTTTGCAATGGTTGTTAAATGCTGGATTGATATTAAAAGCCTCACATATATCTGCACCTAAACTTCCCTTAGACAGTTATGGTGATCCCCACATATTTAAAATATTTTTACTCGACACCGGTCTTTTATCTTGTTTAAGCGATATAGAACCCGCCATTATTCTAGATGCCAATATATTATTTCAAGAATTTAAAGGCGCATTAACAGAAAATTTTGTTGCCCAAGAATTAACAGTCGCGTTAAATAAAAAACTACATTACTGGAGTAGCGAATCTGTTGCCGAAATAGACTTTATTCTCAACATCGCAGCACATATATACCCACTAGAAGTCAAATCTGGAACTACCAAACATAAAAAAAGTCTATTATCTTATGCTTCAAAATATCAACCACCCCTAATGCTACGCGCAAGTCCGATGAATTTTTATCGAGATAATCAGTTTTGCAATATTCCTTTGTATGCCATTAAACTTTTCTCTTCAATCTTACAGCCCACCAAAGCAATAGAAGAGTAATAATACCATTAATAATAATCGCCCAATTATTCATTGAGCTTGTTAATAACATGGTATTGATTTGTAATGGCAAAGTTACAAAATATTTTACCATTATATGACTCACGGTATGAAAAAATTCAGCACCCGCTACAAAGATTACCGTATCACGCAAAGTACACATCATTCACCCCCATCTTATATTTATTAAGTATAGTTAAAAGGTATATTTTTATCAAATTTGCTGACTTACGTAATGTTATAGGCGTATTGCATAATTAGCTACTCAATATGGCGCACGCCGTATACGAGTATTTGGTTCTGTTGCAAGAGGCGACGAACGAATCGATAGTGAGATTGATTTCCTTGTTGATTTCCCACAAGGCTATGATCTCTTCACCCAACGTTTACCTCTTTGTGAAAAACTAATGGCTTTAACGGGATATAACTTATACTATAACACATCCCTCGTGAAAGTCAGTTGCATAGAAACCATGTTTATCATGAGAATACACCATTCCCGTCTTCAAGGAGTGTTTTCGTGAGCATACAATCCCAAACCGTGGCTGAATTTGCCATTACCTACTCACGCTTTTTAGATGCAGAAGGTCATCCGACTCAGGATTTACCTGAATCTTTAAAAAATGCTGACACTTTACGTAAACTTTATGAATATATGGTGCTTAATCGTACTTTTGATGCCAAAGCCGTGGCTTTGCAACGTACAGGGAAAATGGGTACTTATCCTTCTTCTGCAGGACAAGAAGCTATTGGTGTTGGCGTCGGGGCCGCGATGCAAGAAGGTGATGTATCAGTACCTTATTATCGCGACCATGGTGCACATTTAATTCGCGGCGGCAGTATTGAAGAAATTTATTTACTCTGGGGCGGCGATGAACGTGGTAATGATTATGCAACTTTAAAACAAGATTTTCCTGTGGCAGTGCCGATTGCCAGTCAAAGTTTACATGCGGTGGGTGTTGCAAAAGCCATACAATATCGCAAACAATCTCGCGCTGTTGTTACTTTTATTGGTGATGGCGGCACTTCAGAAGGTGATTTTTATGAAGCCATTAATTTAGCAGGCGTATGGAAATTACCCGTATTATTTGTGATTAATAATAATTTTTGGGCCATCTCTGTGCCTTTATCTGAACAAACCATTTGTAAAACACTCGCTCAAAAAGGTATTGCTGCTGGCGTAAGTGGTGAACAAGTCGATGGCAACGATGTGCTTGCCGTGACCTATGCAACAGAACAAGCCTTAAAAAGAATTCGTGAAGGACATGGACCTCATATTATTGAAGCGCTCACTTATCGCATGTGCGATCATACCACTGCGGATGATGCCAAACGTTATCAACCCCCTGAAGAAGTAGAATCCTATAAAAAAGAAGATCCCATTTTGCGCCTGCGCAATTATTTGGTCAGTCAAAATCTTTGGGATGAAGAGCAAGAAAAAACTTTATATGCACGCGTAAAACAAACGGTTGAACAAGCAGTGCACGCTTATGAAAGTATACCCGATCAACCACCCACAGCCATCTTCGATTATTTATATGCAACATTGCCTCATGATTTAATTGAACAACGCGATATCTTATTAGCGAATTTAGGAGCACATCATGAGTGAAATTACCTTAGTTGAAGCCGTGACCCAAGCGCTTGCTTATGAATTAGCACATGATGAAAATGTCATTGTTTTTGGCGAAGATGTAGGCGCTAATGGTGGTGTATTTCGCGCAACTGAAGGATTACAAAAAAGATTTGGCACAGATAGAGTATTAGATACACCGCTTGCAGAATCTATGATTGTGGGTATGGCGGTCGGCATGGCCGCAGAAGGTTTAAAACCAATTGCAGAAATTCAATTTATGGGATTTATTTATCCCGCACTTGATCAAATTATCAGCCATGCTTCACGTTTACGTAATCGTACCCGTGGTCGTTTAAGTTGTCCTATGGTGATTCGTGCACCTTATGGTTGTGGCATTCATGCACCAGAACATCATTCTGAAAGTACTGAAAGTATTTTGGCACATATTCCCGGTTTGCGTGTAGTGATTCCATCATCACCGACACGTGCCTATGGTTTATTATTAGCCGCCATGCGCGATCCTGATCCTGTTATTTTTTTAGAACCTACACGTATTTATCGCAAGATAAAACAAGAAGTTCCCGATAATGGTGTTGCATTACCATTAGATAGATGTTTTTTATTACGTGAAGGAACTGATATTACATTAGTTTCTTGGGGCGCAATGTTAACTGAAACAATGACCGCGGCACAAAATTTACAACAACAAGGTATTAATTGCGAAGTGATTGATGTTGCCACCATTAAACCTTTAGATATCGACAGCATTATTCAGTCCGTAGAAAAAACCGGACGCTGCGTGATTATTCATGAAGCCGCAAAAACCTGTGGTGTAGGTGCTGAAATCGCAGCCCAACTTGCAGAAAAAGCATTAATGTCATTACGCGCACCTATTCAACGGGTCACAGGTTTTGACACCATCGTTCCACTTTATAAAATGGAACATTTATATTTACCGAGTGTTGCACGAATTTTAAATGCAGCGCATGAAGTAATGGCATTTGAATAAAAAGGAAATATTATGAAAGTATTTAATCTCCCTGACCTAGGTGAAGGCCTACCCGATGCGCAAATCCGAGAATGGCATGTTAAGCCTGGTGATATTGTTGAAATTGACCAGCCTCTGGTTGCTATGGAAACTGCAAAAGCTGTAGTTGAAGTTCCCTCCCCTTGGGCCGGTGAAATTGGTGAATTGCATGGCAGTGTTGATGATATTATTGATACGGGCGCGCAACTTGTTACTTTTAAAACGATAACAAGCACTCATGCAGAAAAGAAAGATACTGGAACAGTAGTTGGACATATTGAACGCACGAATGCAGTTGTCCCTGAAACTGCGCAAGTGTTCGAGCGTACAAGTTCACAAAACATTAAAGCAACACCTGCAGTCAAACAATTGGCCAAACAATTAAATGTTGATTTAACTCAAATCACCGGCACAGGTCCAAATAATACCATTACGGCACAAGATGTAAAACAGGCAACAACACAGGTATCTGCAAAACCCGCCGCTGATTTTGAACCATTAAAAGGCGTGCGTCGGAGTATGATGCAAACCATGGTGAAATCACATCAAGAAATTGTCCCTGCCACAATTTTTGATGAAGCAGATATTGCGGCTTGGGCAGATAATCAAGATATTACTTTGCGTATTATCCGCGCCATTACTCATGCATGTAAAATTGAACCGAGTTTAAATGCTTGGTATGACAGTGCTGCACAAGCAAGAAAATTATTTACTGATGTTAATTTGGGTTTAGCCATTGATAGTGATGAAGGTTTATTTGTGCCTGTCATTGAAAAAGCGCAAAACAATTCAGAGCTTCGCAATATTATTAATACTTATAAAACACAGGTTAAAAATCGCAGTATCCCGACAGAAAAATTATCAGGCGCAACAATTTCATTATCTAATTTTGGTGTATTTGCAGGTCAATTTGCTACACCTGTAGTAGTGCCGCCACAAGTCGCGATTATTGGTATTGGTAAAATTAAAGATGCGGCTGTTGTTTATCAAGAACAAATCGTAGTGCATAAAATGATTCCGATTTCTTTAACATTTGATCACCGAGCAGTAACAGGCGGTGAAGCCAGTCGCTTTTTATATGCGCTGATGCAAGATTTAAAAGAGGCCAATTAATATGAATGAACTGATTACTAAAAAATGTATCGCCTGTTCTAGTGAAACGCCAATCTTAGATGAAACGAGCATCAAAAAATATTTAACAACCATTCATTCCGATTGGCAATTAAATACGGAACAAACCACCATTAAGCGAATTTTTAATTTTAAAAATTATGGCCAAGTGATGGCATTTACCAATAGCGTTGCTTTTCTTGCATTTAAAGAAGGTCATCACCCAGATATGGAAATCAGCTATAACCGCTGCGTTGTAAATTTCACTACGCATGCAATTAATGCTTTATCTGAGAATGATTTTATTTGTGCAGCGAAAGTGGATGCATTATTTGTTCTATAACCAAACCTTACCTAAGTAGTCAAGTGACTAGGAATTCCAATTAAGATTGCTATACTTATATAAAGTAATTGAGGAATAACCTATGTATAAATTAATGACTATTACCGCCTTAAGTTTGGTAGCCATACCTGCTTTTGCCAACCAAAACATTACCTGTATTTCAGATGGTGCTTTTGTACATTGTAATTTAGACCAAGCGGATCATCGTGACATTACCATCAAGAATGTAATATCGGGTGATTGTCTACAAGCAAATGTTTGGGGTGTGGATAGCACAGGCATTTGGGTAGACAAAGGCTGTGGCGCTACATTTGAATATACCGCAGCGGCTAGTACTTCTGCAAATAATAATTCAGGTTACACTAGCACCAGTTATAATGAAGGATATAACAATGAAGGATATAACGAGGGTGCAAATTATGAACCTTGGTATTATTCATCTTGGTTTTATGAACCTTGGATGCCTTATTATAATTATTATCCCTATTATGGTTCCCAAGTGTTTGTTGTAGATAGTGGCGAGCATCATGAAGAATGGCATGGTACTCATGAAGCAACAACAACCCATAATGGTGGTACTACCCATAATAATGGTGGCACTACCCACAATAATGGTGGAATGAACACTTTTCATGGTGCAACAGGTAATACTTCGCACAATGGCAATACTTCGCACGGTGGTAATACTTCGCACGATGGTAATACTTCACACGGTGGTAATACTTCGCACGGTGGTAATACTTCGCACGGTGGTAATACTTCGCACGGTGGTAATACTTCGCACGGTGGTAATACTTCGCACGGTGGTAATATGTTTCATGGCGGCGGTGCATCGCATGGTGGCGGCGGTAAAAAACACTAGCCCTGCATATAGACTTAATGATCAATCCATAAAAAAATGATATATTATTTCATTGTTTTATCATGGATTAATCATTAAGGATATAAAAATGAATAAATTAATGTTTGCAGGATTGGTTTTGTTACTTAATATTGGCCTGGTATTTGCGCATACAGACAAAGCTTATATCACCAATGCCGCCTCGCCTAGTAGTATATCTATGTGTACCCTCCAGCCCTTGACGGGGCAATTTGAAACTTGCGAAGACTATTTTTTAGACAATTTAGCGGCGCCTTTAGATATCGCTTTTGCAAATCAACATGCTTATATTGCCAATAGCAATTACCCTGCATTTATCACGCAATGTAAAATGAACCATCAGGGTGAATTAAATACTTGTACGAAAAGCGATGTGCCGTCTTATTCAGGAATTAGTTTTCATCAAAGTGATGCGTTGTATGCTTACTTAAGTTATGGAGCATCCATTGTACAAAAATGTACAATATCGCAAGATGGACAATTAGAAAATCACAACTGCAAAGATTCGGGCGCAGGTCCGATATTTTTAAATGGTCCGATGCATATTGCTTTCAAAACTTTTAATCAAATAGATTACGCATATATAGCGAATGGCGATTATCATATCAATGCATCCGTGATTCAATGTAAAATTGAAATCAATGGTGATTTTGCAAATTGCCAAGATTCCGGAGCGGGTTCTTACTTTGATGGTGCTGCAGATGTAGACTTTGCCACCCTTACAGGAAAAACTTATGCTTACATTACCCAGCCAGGCGGCGCAGTTGCTAAATGCACAGTTGATAAATTTAATGGTTTATTCAGTGATTGCGCATCCACAGGCAATCATTTTAATTCACCCATAGGCATAACATTTCAAACGATAGCCCATACGCTTTATGCCTATATTGTTGATGGTGGATTTAATCATCCAACAGCAAATCAAGTATTACAATGTGCTGTTGATTTATTAGGCGATTTAGATTGCCTAGATGCTGGCGCAGGTGATGTGTTTTCAAATCCTTTTGGGATTGCGATAAGATAAAACTAGTTTAGCTTGCTCGAAACTGTTTAATATATCAACTTGATCAGCCTTGGCAAAGACTTGTGCTTGTGATTGTTCATAAATTGCATCCACTTGTCTTAACAAGGCTTGATGCTCTTCATCCGTATGTAAATAATCACCCATACGTTTAAAATTTTGTAGCATGCGAATTAAAATTGCAGGATTATTTGCACCCGATTGTCGAATCATATCAAATGCAGCAGCGACCATACCTTTAAAATTTAAAGTGGGCTCGAGTAATCTTATTTCGCCTTGTGCATCATAACACGTTTCAACATGCGGTAATTTCACTAAAGAAAGAATCTCATTACATAACCAATCAATACATGCGATTCCGGTGTAAGTATCATTGACTGCCGGACTTAGGGCACGAATTCCCACTTCAACAATTTGTGCAATTGCAAATTCTGGATCTTGTACCAAAGTTCGATTTGAGCCAATTAATAATGATGCGTTAATCACAAACTTCAAAGCATCTTCTTTTTCCGCAGGTATAACATCGGCAATTTTGGTATATGCGAAAACAAATTGTCCAGGACGTACTGTTAAATTAATCACTGAATTTTCTGCGGTTGCTGCTTTGATTAATTGTTCACGATCAATTTCTTGTAAATAACCTGCTGAATTAGCTAAAATTTTACAACCTTGCGTCTTGCAATTCGATAGTAATTGTGAAATTTTTTCTTTAGAAGTGTTGGTTTCTGATGCAGCAGTGCCGCAACTCTTGCGAATATTTATAAAATCTTTAATAGCAAGATTTAAATCTGCATTTACATCAGCAATTAAATTACCTGTTTGGATGGCTTTGCGTACATCCTGCGTATACCCAATAAGTGCTATAAATGAAACAATCAATAATAAAACTACTAATAAATTTGCTAATTGTGGTACAAATTCAATACCTTGTTCACTGCGCACTAATACCAAGATAATAAGACTAAACAAAAAGGTAGCACTAAAAAGACCAATCGTGAGTTGACCATTTTGTACTAGAATGAAGCGACGCAGTAATCGTGGCCCAAATTGATTCGCTGCCATAGATAAAACCAATAACACTACAGAAAAAACCAATGCCAATACCGTACTTGTTGCACCAATAATAGCACTCAATATTACACGTGAATCATCTATATTCCCTACAGAAATCCATTTGGGCAATGAAATTTTTCCATAAAAATCCATGATATCGATAGACAAGGTAATGGCAAACAAAACACCTATAAAAAAACAAATTCTAAAAACCGCTATCGGTAAAGGCGCAATATCATTTTTAGCTACTCGCTTGTAAAATTTCATGATTTTCCCAAATTATAATGAGGTATAATTAATATACACCTCATCATGAATTTAACAAGAAAAATTATTTTTCATGACACACGGCTTCAATATTATTGCCATCCGGATCAAAGGCAAACGCACCATAATAATGAGGATGATAATGTGCGCGAATGCCAGGTGCGCCATTGTCTTGACCACCTGCTTTAATCGCTCGATTATGAAAATCGTCAACAACATCGCGTTGATTTGCTCTAAAAGCAATATGCGTATGTTTACTCGGCTGTTCACCTTGGTATAACCAAAATGTTGCAATCGGCCCGATATTTTCTGCATTGCCAAACCCAACAAATCCTGCCGCATCACCAAATCCTGCATAACCTTCTACTTCTATTAATAAACTATATCCCAAAGGTTTTAAAGCTTCAGTATAAAATATTTTACTTTTTTCATAATCAGAAACGCTAATTGTAATATGATCTAACATAAAATCTCCTCTAGATATCCTTAATGAATCCTTTCAACTGGGGTATAAATTATACCCCAGTTACACTTTTTGTGTCCTGCAAATTATTGACCGGCTTGGTGCAATATTGATTAAACTGTGCGTCAATAAAACGATAAGGTAAATGTTCATCGCGACCGAGTGGAATACCAAGACGTGTGGCCGTGATAATATTTCGTGGTGTTAAATTTTGATCTTCAATATAAAACATTTTTTTATCAAATGTTTTTTGATCCCAATCTGGCACTGTTAAATGCAATGATCGACACATAATCGTTTGGCCATTGCCAAGCTTTTCTATGGGTCGATTTTTATCATGTAATTGTTGCATGATTTCTTGAGTTTTAGCAGGTGATTTTTTATCAAAAAAGGGAAATCCTGATTTAATCAAAACAGCATTGCCCCCACCTCGTGCAGAAACATTCATCGAAGGTTTGCCATGGGCGTAATACATATACACTGTCCCAGCGGGCATAAATAATGCTTTTCGTTTCTCGGTGAAACCTAAAGACGCATGGGATGCTTTATCCTCTAAATAATAAGCTTCCGTTTCAATGATCCGCATGGATAACCATACACCCTGAATTTTCCGGCGTATAATTTTGCCTAATAAAGATTTGGCAAGCTTGATTGCGTCTTGGTCAAAAAAGGAGGATGTTAGCATGAGAATATTTTACCAAAAATTACCAAAGTTTGGTAAAATTACTTTTATCATTAAGGTAGAAAAAAACATGGATACCCATCTCATCCAAAAATTACGTCAAGATACCCCAGGTTGTCAGCAAGTTTTGCATTTTAATAATGCGGGGGCGGCGGGTATGAAGCTGCAGAATTAGCCGAAAATAAAATAAATATTTCTATTTCTTTAAATAAAAACACTCACTGATGCACATTTAAAACTATTTTGAAATATTACAGCCATTGCATGCGTCCATGCAGCACGCGTAAAATTTCAATAAAATTATCTTTAATTCTATAAGGAATAAGAAAGGGTGTTTTAGCAATAATTAATTCCCGCGTTCCTGGAATTCTGCCAGGCTTGCCCATATGTGGGTGTGTTTGTAAATGTTCAACTGCTTGATGAATACGCGTAGCGATATAATTCGCGGCCCTTGGATTATCTGCGGCAATAAATTTACGTAAAGATTGTAAATCCGCAACGGCTTTAGCCAACCATTTTATTTCCATTCGGGAGCATCCTGCTCATTCTGTGTGCCCCAACTTTGTAACCAAGTACTCACTTCATCATGTGTTGCAAAAACAGCATTAGGTTGATCTGCAGCCTCAAGGCCTTCCTGAATAGCTTGAATCTGCCAAGCTTGTAAGGCAAGATAATCATTAATTGCTTGCGCAGCTAAATAAGATTTTGTACGCCCTGTTGCTTGAGATAATTGTTCTAATTGCGCACGCCTTTCTGGCGACACCCGCACGCTAATTGTAACAGCAGGAGAAGATGGTAGCATGGTAAACCTCGTATACGTTGTATACAAAGTATAGCTTTTCTATCAAGATAAAACAAGCATATTTTTAAGGCTTACAAAAAACCACGTAGCTGTCAGATCACCTCTGATAATACCCAAGTGTTCGAATATTTTTCATTCTATCGATAAAAATAATGCCATCGATATGATCAACTTCATGGAACACCAAGCGTGCATGAAAATCGGATACTTCGCGTTCAATTTTTTGTCCATGTTCATCAAAACCTATGTAAGCAATGGCTTTGGGGCGCGGGACTTCTCCACGTAATTCCCCCACACTTAAGCAACCTTCATAAGCGTTTATTTCTGTTGCATCTAAAATTTTAATTTCTGGATTACATAAGACTGTAAATGGAATTGGATCAACATTTTGATACCGCTCGGTTTGCTCAAACCCAAATACTACTACACGACGATTAATGCCAATTTGTGGTGCAGCGATTCCAACACCGCCATAATGTTCCTTTGAGTCCCATAAATCTTGCACTAAATTTAATAACCATGGACTGCCAAAATCATTGGGTTCTATCGGTAATGATTTTTCGCGCAATGATGGCGTGCCAATTCTGACGACGGGTTGTACAGGCATAATGTATTCATCCTATTTTTTCTAAAACTACAAATTGATAGTCATACGTATTCACTGCATCTTTTTGATGAGTTTCACGAGAAATCTCACGCCACTCATCTTCATTCCATTTTGGGAAAAACGTATCACCTTGTGTATTTAAATCTATGAACGTTAGATACATGCGATCTGCGATTTTAATCGCTTCTTGGTATAACTGTCCGCCGCCTATGATCATGGTTTCATCTGCGTTTCCTGCAGCTTTAATGGCATCTTTTAAACTATGTACAATCACACAATTAGGTGCAATAAAATTTTCTTGTTGTGTCACCACAATATTAGTGCGATCTGGCAATGCTTTTCCTAATGATTCAAACGTGCGTCGGCCCATAATCACTGGTTTATTTAGTGTTATTTTTTTAAAATGTTTTAAATCCGCTGGCAAATGCCAAGGCATGCGATTCTCTTTTCCTATTGAATGATCATTCGCCATTGCTGCTATTAATGAAATCATATTTATTTCCTAGACAGCAACGGGTGCTTTAATATTTGGGTAGGCCTCGTAATTTTCCAAAGCAAAATCTTCGTATTTAAAATCAAAAATAGATTTAACGTGAGGATTAATTTTCATCACTGGTAATGCTTTTGGCGTGCGTTTTAATTGTTCATCGGCTTGTTCAAAATGATTTAAATATAAATGGGCATCACCTAAAGTGTGCACAAAATCACCTACACCTAATCCTGTTACTTGTGCAACCATCATGGTCAATAAAGCATAAGAAGCAATATTAAAAGGCACACCTAAAAATATATCAGCGCTGCGTTGATACAATTGACATGATAATTTATTATCGGCCACATAAAATTGAAAGAAACAATGACACGGTGGCAATGCCATTTTTTCTATTTCTCCCACATTCCATGATGAGACAATCAAACGTCTAGAATCGGGACGCTCACGAATTTCTTTAATTACTTGTGAAATTTGATCGATCGTTCTTCCGTCTGCAGTCGGCCATGAGCGCCATTGATGACCATACACTGGACCTAATTCACCCCGTTCATCTGCCCATTCATCCCAAATTTTTACGCCATTTTCTTGTAAATATTTTACATTAGTATCACCTTGTAAAAACCAAAGTAACTCATGAAGAATGGATTTTAAATGTAATTTTTTCGTAGTGAGCATGGGAAAGCCTTGATTTAAATCAAAACGCATTTGATAACCAAATACACTACGCGTCCCAGTGCCGGTACGATCTGTTTTTTCTGTACCGTTGTCGCGCACAAATCGTAATAAATCTAAATATGTTTTCATCACATTTCCTTATTTTTTATGATAAGCAAAATAAATTAATAATATGCCCCAAATACCTAAAACCACCGACAATAATTGTCCCATGGTGATAAAGTTTAAGAATAAAAATCCTAAATGCGCATCCGGCTCGCGAAACATTTCAGAAAAAATTCGTAATATCGCATAACCTAAAGCAAAGACACCAGAAACTGCCATTGTGGGTCTTGGTTTACTGGAAAAAACCCAAACGATAATAAATAACACTACACCTTCTAAAAATGCTTGATACAATTGTGAGGGATGCCGTGCAAGCGGCCCTGCATTGGGGAAAACCATAGCCCATGGCACATCACTGACACGTCCCCATAATTCACCGTTGATAAAATTGCCCACGCGGCCTAAGCCTAAACCAAGAGGCACTAAGGGTGAAACAAAATCAGTCACTGCATAAAATGTTTTATGATATTTTTTTGCAAACAATAACATCGCAAGCAAAACGCCTAATAATCCACCATGAAACGACATGCCGCCTTGCCATATTTTTAATAATATCAGTGGATCATGAATAAAATCGCTAAAATTATAAAATAAAATATAACCAATACGTCCGCCTAAAATCACACCAAATACACCGTAAAAAATCAAATCATTGACTTGCGGAATTGTCCAGGTGGCACTTTTTTTTGCGCGCACCCGAGCTAAATACCATGCCGATAAAAATGCCAGCATATACATAATCCCATACCAATATACTTTTATGGGTCCTAATGATAATGCAACTGGATCAATCTCTGGATACAACATGATTTCACCCTAATATAAATAAACTTATACTTATGAACAATAAAATAAAGCCAAAAATTTCTTTTAATCTTTTTACGGATAACTTTTGTGCGATTGAAATACCAATGGGTGCACAAATAGTACTGGTTATAATAATCGGCAATACAGCAGGCCAATATACATAACCTGTGGAATAACGCGGTAAATCATGCACCTTTAAACCAAAAACAATATACCCTAGCGTTGCTAATAACACCACGGGTAAAATGCATACTATAGACAATGCGGAAATTTCTCGCATATTTAATGACAATAAACCTAAAAATGGAATAATTAAAACCCCGCCTCCTAAACCTAACATAGAAGTAAGAGATCCTATTACCAAACCCACAAGCCACATAATAGGCGTGGCAGGCACTGGATATGTGGTATCACTTTGCCAATTAAATATATAACGCAAAGACAATAACGCTAAAAATCCTGCAAACATATAGAGTAACCATTCTGTATTTAACTTTGTGGCAATATAAGACCCAATGATCGCGCCACATAATAATCCTGGGATCAATTGCCACGCAATGGGCCAGCGAATATTATTTTTTCGTGCGTGCACAATTCCAGCGATTAAACTGGTAAATGCTACGCTGGCAAGAGAGGACGCAAGCACTACGTGCATAAGTTCATGCGGAGGAATTAACGCTGTTATTTGAAACAAATAAATCAATCCTGGAATAATAATCACGCCACCGCCGATGCCAAAAACACCTGCAGCTAAACCTGCGATCACCCCCAAGAATAAAAATCCCAGTATTAACATATTTCAAATACCCCAATGCAACGGTATACTCAAATACAAATGACTATTCCTTGCCAAACAACAAAAGAACTACTCAGCAAAGCCTATGCTTTGAACCATATGAGTGTAGGCGAATTGGCCCGACAATGGCAGTTCTCTATGCCTAATGATACACGCAGTAGTAAAGGTTTTGTGGGCCAATTACTAGAAATTGCTTTAGGCACAGACAGTGGTAATAAACCACAACCTGATTTTGAACATTTGGGAATAGAACTTAAAACCATTCCCATTAATCCCAAAGGCCAGCCATTAGAATCTACTTTTATTTGCAGCGCACCTTTAAACCCAATATTGGGTCAAACTTTTGAAGAATCTTTGCTGTATAAAAAATTAAAAAAAATCCTCTGGATTCCCATTATTACAGCTCAAAAATCACAGCCTTTTATTGAAAGAAAAATAGGTCGTGCAATTTTATGGGAGCCAAGCACAGAAGAATACACCACTGTCAAAACTGACTGGGAAGAATTAATAGAAATGATTAGTTTGGGTCAATTGGCGAATATCACAGCAAATCACGGAACTTACCTACAGTTGCGTCCAAAAGCTGCAAACGCTCGCGTCTTATCCAAAGGCATAGGCGAACAAGGCGAGCCTATTTTAACCCTCCCACGTGGGTTTTATTTACGCGCTGATTTTACTAAAAAGATTCTAAAATGATGTATCTTTAGCTATGATTACATAAAAAGGATTATGTCATGTTATTACGAGGACTTTTGTCATCTCTTCTATTACTAAGCGCTATGGCAACTTTTGCCCATAGTAATAATACTTGCCCAGACGTAAATGAAATAAAACGAACGAGTGGTGAATATAGCTGGATTTCGTATGCGCCAGGTTGGTCTGGAGCTTATGTTTCACCATTGCAAGGTAAAGGTAATTCAACACATGTGACCAATTTTATCGAAGCCCGTTGGATCCAACTTACTAATTTAGAAAAGAGCCAAGGTTATTTTGAATGTGATTATCATGGCAATTATGATGGCGAAATCATTCGCTTTACCCAAGTAGGCACGCGCGCCAATGTAAAACCTACTGATAATCATTGGTCTTGCCAGCTCAATCCCAATTTTCCTGGTGTTCAATGCATATGTAGTATTTCAACACAACATTGTGTTTTAGAAACCATCGATAATTCTCCTGCGCCGACCCCAATATATATTGATCCCAATGGAACTGCGCCACTTGAATCGCCGCCTGATGTGAATACATTTAGAGATAAATAATGGACACCCATTATTCAAAACTAGATTTATTACTAATGGAATTTCAAAATTCCATCTTAACGCCGCGAGCAGTAAAACGCGCATCGCCTGCAGAGCATATTCCAGAGGGTTCTTTATCTGCTGAAGATAAAAAATTGTGCGCAAGCTTAATGCGTGTAAATCACACCGGTGAAATCTGCGCACAAGCTTTATATTTAGGCCAAGCCTTTGTGGCAAAAAATGAACAAACCCGTGCACATTTATTTAATGCCGCCGATGAAGAAGCCGATCATCTTGCTTGGTGCGCAAAACGACTCGATGAATTAAGCGCTCACCCCAGTATTTTGAATTTATTTTTTTTCAGCACGTCAGTGTTAACGGGCATGTTAGCTGGACTTGCTTCAGATAAAATCAGTTTGGGTTTTATTGCAGAAACCGAGCAACAAGTTGCTGAACATTTATCCGACCATCTCCAACGCTTACCCAGCGATGATAAAAAAAGCCATGCCATTATCAGCCAAATGCACATGGATGAGATTAAACATCAAAATGATGCCCTAGCCGCAGGTGGCGAAACCCTACCCGAATATATCCAAATCCTCATGCGCTTATCTGCAATCGTCATGACTAAAACTACCTATTATGTTTAATTGTAACTCACCTAAATAGGTGGAAAAGGTATATAATATCCCTCTTTTAACATTCAAAACGAGCACATTATGCCTACCTTATTACGTAATATCGCCATTATCGCCCACGTGGATCACGGCAAAACCACTCTAGTTGACCAATTATTGCAACAATCCGGCACCTTAGATGCAAGAGCCGATAAAGTTGAGCGGGTCATGGATTCTAATGCGCTGGAAAAAGAACGGGGTATTACCATTTTAGCTAAAAACACTGCTATTGAATGGGGTGGTTATCACATTAATATTGTAGATACCCCAGGACACGCAGACTTTGGTGGCGAAGTAGAACGTATTTTGACTATGGTAGATTCTGTATTATTACTGGTTGATGCCGTAGAAGGTCCTATGCCACAAACCCGGTTTGTGACTCAAAAAGCATTTGCCCATGGTCTTCGTCCTATTGTTGTGATTAATAAAATTGACAGACCTGGTGCTCGTCCTGATTGGGTTGTTGATCAAGTCTTTGATTTATTTGATCGTTTAGGTGCAAATGATGCCCAGCTCGATTTTCCGATTCTTTATGCATCTGCCTTGCAAGGTTTTGCGATTACTCATCTTACTGATGAGCATAAAAATATGGATCCTTTATTTCAAGCCGTTGTTGATTTTGTGCCGCCACCGAATGCAGATGAAGATGGCCCATTACAAATGCAGATCTCTTCTTTAGATTATTCTAGTTATGTAGGCGCTATTGGTATTGGTCGAATTAAACGCGGCAAAATGACCAGCAACATGCCGGTCAGCATTATCGATCGTGAAGGTGAAGTTCGCCGTGGTCGCATTTTACAAATTTTAGGTTATCACGGTTTAGAACGCATAGAAATTCCTGAAGCGCTAGCCGGGAATATTGTTGCCATTACGGGTATCGAAAATATTCATATTTCAGATACCGTCTGTGCGCCTGAACAGGTTGAAGCATTACCACCCTTAACTGTCGAAGAACCGACAGTGACCATGACTTTCCAAGTTAATGATTCACCCTTTGCCGGCAAAGAAGGTAAATATGTCACTAGCCGTAAAATTAAAGAACGTTTAGAAAAAGAATTGATTCATAACGTCGCTTTGCGTGTTGAAGATATGCCAGATCCTAATAAATTCCGTGTGTGTGGCCGTGGTGAGTTACATTTATCAATTTTAATTGAAACCATGCGTCGTGAAGGGTATGAGCTTGCAGTATGTAAACCTGAAGTCATCACCCGCGAGGAAAATGGTGAAACACTTGAGCCCTATGAAAACGTGACTTTAGATATTGAAGAAACACATCAAGGCACCATTATGGAAATTTTGGGCGAACGTGGTGGCGATCTGAAAGACATGATCAGTGATGGCAAAGGCCGAGTGCGTTTAGATTATATGGCACCTGCTCGTGCATTAATTGGTTTTCACACTGAATTTTTGACCCTTACTTCTGGCAGTGGCTTGATGTATCATATTTTTGATCATTATGGGCCGATTTCTAAATCTAAAATCAATACCAGGAACAGTGGCGTATTAATTTCTAATCAAGCAGGTAAGGTTACCGGTTTTGCTTTATTTAATCTCCAAGAACGTGGTCGTTTATTAGTTGAACCCCAAACCGCGGTCTATGAAGGCATGATAGTCGGCATCCATTCTAGAGATAATGATCTAGTCGTCAATGCCATCAAAGAAAAACAACTCACTAATATGCGCGCCTCAGGCACAGATGAAAATATTGTCCTCACGCCACCCATTCGTTTTAGCCTAGAACAAGCTTTAAGCTTCATTGAATCCGACGAATTAGTAGAAATAACCCCTCTACATATTCGCATCCGCAAGAAGTTCCTCAAAGAAACCGACCGTAAACGTTCTTAATTCCTAAAAATGCGCCCCGTAATCATTGCGGGGCACATTTATTGCAATACTTCCATCAGTTACTATTCTTATAAAAAGTGCTAGGACTTCCTTTACGAGATTTAAAAGATGCCAGGATTAAATGACAATCAAAAAATAGCCATTGAAAACTGGCTTAATCAATATCTTTATAATAATAAAATTAAAACAACATACACCATCAACGAAGAAAATAACTACATCACTATTACATTATCCAATGTTGCGATTGATCTAGCGAGATTAAAATCAAATTATGAAACATGGCGCAAGCAAAGAAAAGCACAGATTAATAACGACTACGAATCTAAAGAGATTAAAAATAAAATTATAAAATCTCTTCCCGAAAATATTTTATTTAAAATAGCCAATCCAAATATTAAACCAAATAAATTACCAAATCCGCAAGTACAGTCTAAAAAACAAATTATTGAATCTATAGTAAAAGCACTAAGCGAAGTTAATCCCGGTATATCTATTAAAGAAAGATCAGACGTAGAAATTACTGTGAGTGACGATTATAAATCTGCGCAAATAATAGTTTCAACAGCGCTAAATACCTTGGGCTTAAAAGCAATACTGACAAGATCTAATCCAGATCTAAATATTTCCATCACCAGAAAAGATAATTTTAATAAATATGATAATAATAAAACATTAGAGCCTTCAAAACAACAAACTAAACAACCTATAGTCTACGACGAAGTTTACAGGATGAAATCTACAATAAACTTGGCCCTGATTTTTGCAAAAATGCGCTTGGTGGATGAATGTTGGTGGAACTCTAATCTATTAATGAAAAAAATAGATGTTTTAGATAAAATGATAGAAACTCTTGCTCTTGCACAAACTAAAGATGATATTAATAGCATCATGTTCGATGTCAATGAAGACCAAGATTTTAAACCCACCTCTTCAACCTTGATACGTAATTATGACGCTAAAATTCTAAACAAACATCGTTATGGATGCTTGATCAATACTACAACTCAGAAGAACCTGGTAGAGAGTTTTAAACAATTCAAACCATAATCCAGATAATTCCCCACAACACTAACCACGCATAAATACCAGCAATAATATCATCCAGCATAATGCCAGCGCCGCCAGGCACGTGTTGATCTAAATAACGAATGGGAAATGGTTTCCAAATGTCAAAAATTCTAAATAAAATAAACCCTAAAATAATCCATAGCCAGCCTTTAGGCGCTGCGATCATGGTGACTAAGTAACCTGCAATTTCATCGATAACAATACCAGAATGATCGGGTACACCTAGATCTTTTTCTGTGACATGTGAAACCCAGGTGCCGAAAATAATGATGGCTAAAGTGATTAACAAATAAGGGATTAAATTTAAATCTTGCATGACATAATAAAGCGGGATAGCCATTAACGTTCCAAACGTTCCTGGCGCAAATGGAATGGCGCCAGCACCAAAGCCAAAGGCTATGAAATGAATTGGATTAGTAAATACACTACGCGGCGCGTGTGGTTTTGACATGAAAAACTCCTTTTTATGCGATAAACGCTGCAAAATCTTTATGGTATTTAACCGGTGTAAATTCAATCACTTCATATTTAGCGATCTGGTAAATTGAAAAAGGATCATGTTTCAATACCTCATCTAACTGCGCGCGATCGGTTAATTGTGAAATCAGAACCCCACCCGTTCTGGGATTTCTGGGTCCTGAGACCACCAAATAATCTTTTTGGTAACATTGTTCCAGATATTCCCGATGCGCCACCAAATATTCATCAACGACTTCGATGGGTTGTTTGTAAGTAAGTAGTATTAAGAACATCGCTCGCTCCTATTATTTCATTGACTCTGCCATGCGTGCATAGTAGCCTATATTCACATGAAAACCATCCCTATTATCACCATTAAACCCGGATTTTCCAAGCCTTTTTGGGCGGGGAATCCTTTGGTTTATCCTAAAGCCATTGAGAATGAAGGGAAACTTAATCTGGGTGATTGGGTCTGTGTAAACGACGCCAAACATGTGCCTATTGCTTATGGATTTTATAATCCGCATTCAATGTACCGCGTGAGACTGATTGCTTGGGCCAATGAGGGAAAGCAGTTTTCAGATCTTAAAACAGCAGTAGCACGACGTATTCAAGATGCGATTGCTTTACGTCAAATGTTAAATTTACCCAATGAATTAACCAACGCTTATCGTTTGATCAATAGTGAGGGCGATAAATTATCGGGTTTAACAGTGGATGTACTGGGTGATTATTTAGTTGCACAAGTCACCGCAAGTTATGTGATGCAGCAAAAAGATTTAATAGAAGAATTATTAAGCACGCAATTTTTGAATAAAAAAATCATTTGGCGAGCGCATGAAAAATCATTGCAACAAGATGGCTGGATGGGCGATAAATTTTCATCTGAATCTATCAGTGAAAATATTACTATTAAAGAAAATGGGATTTTATATCAAATTGATCCACAAGAAGGTCAAAAAACTGGGTTTTATTGCGACCAACGCGAAACACGTTTACTAGTACGTAGCATTGCGAAAAATAAAAAAGTTTTAGATGCCTGTTGCTTTAATGGTGGATTTGCGCTTAATGCAGCATTAGGTGGGGCCAGTGTAGTAACCGGTGTGGATACTTCAAATATAGCGATAACGCTTGCGCAAGAAAATGCAAGAACAAATAATTATAAAATTAATTTTATCGAACAAGAAGCATTAAAAACTTTAACTGAAACAAAACCCATGGATTTAATTATTTTAGATCCGCCCAAATTAGCGCCGTCTCACAAACATTTAAATAATGCTAAACGCAAATATTTACAACTCAATAAAGCTGCACTCATGGCACTTGCGCCCGGCGGTTATCTACTCACCTGCAGTTGCTCACAAGCAATGAGCTTACAAGATTTTACCCAAATTCTCTTAGATGCAGGTCTTGCCTGCAATAAAAATATTCAAATCATCAAAACAGGTTTTGCAGGCCCTGATCACCCTCAAGCTTTGGCTTTTAGCCATGGATCTTATTTGAAATGGCTGTTAGTGCGGGTTTAAATAAATTGACTATATGACGTCCATCTGGCAAACATAAATCGGGCGTTAGATCATGCAAGGGCTGTAGAAAAAATATCCGATCAAATACGCCAGGATGTGGCAGGGTTAACTCAAAGTCTTGAAAAACTAAATTTTCATACAATAATAAATCTAAATCAATGATGCGTGGACCCCAGCGTTTGATGCGTATGCGGCCCATTTTTTCTTCTATTGCTTGCAGTGCATGTAGTAAAGATTTAACGTCAAGTGTGGTTTTTATTTCAACTACTGCATTTACAAAATCATCTTGATCTTGCGGGCCCATCGGTGGGTTTTCATAAAATGGCGACGTGTTGATTAAAATTGTCTGCGCAATTTTTTTGATATGTTCTATCGCAGTTTTAATTTGCAAAGCGGGAACTGCTAAATTACTCCCCAGTGCTATGTACGCTGTCTTTTTTTCCAAGAGGTTTTTTCCTGCTTTTGTAGCGTTTTTTAGGTTTCGGGGCAAGAGGCAATTGTTCTAATAATAATTGTTGCTCTGCATGCTCAGAAGCTTGAAAATGTGTCCACCAAGCTGCGGCTTCTAGTAATGTAGGATCGCTTGCTGCACGCAGCACTAAAAAATCATATCCAGCACGAAAACGTTTGTGCAAACTTACAAATACGGCTTGATGCCTTACCAGTTGACTAAAACGCCATTGCAATGTCCAGATGTCACGAATAATTTCTGTGAGTCGTTTGGGAATGGCCATGGGCAATTCATTACTGTTTAATACTTTCGTTAAGGATTTTTGCGTAGCCAAGGCAGCATTGATGCGTGCACCTTTAAAGGATTCTAATGTTTCATTAAATTTTGGCCATAAAAATGCAGCAAGCAAAAATGCAGGATTAACACTTTGATCATTATCAACGCGCTCATCGGTTTTAATCAGCGCTTGTTCAATAAATATTTGCACGTTTGATACTGTTTTTTCAGAATAAATTGGCAGCAAATATTGAAGTAAACCATATTTCTCTAATAGAAAATAAGTATTTCTAGCATGACCATAAAAGAATAATTTTAAAAATTCATCAAATAAACGAGCAGGCGCTACGTGCACCAATAATTTCGCGGATTTTTCTATAGGTTTTTCTGTGTCTTCATGCAAAGTAAAATTTAATTTTGCTGCAAAACGAACTGCGCGTAATAAACGTACGGGATCTTCTTGATAGCGCACAGATGGCTTGCCAATTAAACGAATGACTTTATCTTGTAAATCTTGCATACCATTTAAAAAATCAGTCACAGAAAAGTCAGCAATATTATAATAAAATGCATTGATGGTAAAATCACGTCGCACTGCATCTTCGCCAATAGTGCCATAGACATTATCGCGCAACAGCATGCCTAATTTTGAATGCGAGCGTTCATCATCCCCGCGAGCAGAACCTGCGCGAAAAGTCGTGACTTCAATAATATCGTGTCCAAAGCGCACATGGGCAATGCGAAATCTGCGGCCGATTAACAAACAATTGCGAAATAATTTTTTAACTTCTTCTGGTTTAGCATCGGTGGCCACGTCAAAGTCTTTCGGTGTTTTGCCCAGCAATAAATCACGTACACCGCCACCTACTAAATATGCGGCAAAACCTGCATCATGTAAACGATATAAAACTTTCACAGCATGAGGATTAATGTGTTTGCGTGATATACAATGGTCAGTACGTGGAATTATTACGGCTTGTTCAGAGTAATCGGGTTTATTTTTAAATAAAATATTAAATAGTTTTTGAATCATTAACTTTCAGCAAATTGCTTCTCTTTGACTTCAGCTATCGTTTTGCAATCAATGCATAACTTTGCTGTCGGTCTTGCTTCTAAACGCTTCAGACCAATTTCTTCATCACACATTTCACAATAACCATAGGCTTTTTGATTAATGCGCTCTATCGCTGCTTCAATATTATGAATCAGTTTACCTTCGCGATTACGGGTTTTTAATTCTAAATTAAATTCTTCTTCACGCGAGGCTTGATCATTTGGATCGGGTAAATGTCCAGGTTCTTCTTGCAAATGTGCCACGGTATTATCGACTTCTTCCATAAGCTCTTTGCGCATTTGTTCTAAAATAGAACGAAAATGAGCCAATTGTTCATCGTTCATATAGTCTTCGCCCTTTTTTAATTTATAAGGCTTGAAGTCAATATTTTTAGTTGTTCCTGGCATAATGTTCTCCTAAAGCGATTTAAACGCCCGCTCGCAGGCTTGTAATGTATGAGCAATGTCTTTTTCTTGGTGTTGGCTTGAAACAAATCCTGCTTCAAAACACGAGGGCGCCAAATAAACACCTTCATTTAACATGGCATGAAAAAATAACTTAAATTGCCCGTCATTGCAAGCTATTGCTTGTTCATAACTGCTAATATTTTGTTGCTCGGTAAAAAACCAGCCAAACATACCACCTACAGCATGTGTGCTAACAGCAATATTAGCAGCGTTAGCGAGGCTTGCAAAGCCTTGACATAATTCTTGAGTGACTTTGCCTAATTTTTCATAAAAACCAGGTGCTTGTACTTTGCGTAAGGTTGCAAGACCTGCTGAAACAGTAATAGGATTACCCGATAAAGTACCCGCTTGATAAACAGGGCCTTCTGGTGATAATTGTTGCATAATAGCTTTTTTGCCACCAAAAGCACCTACTGGTAAGCCACCACCTATCACTTTTCCTAAAATTGTCATATCGGGCATAATATTATATAAAGTCTGCGCGCCGCCCAAATGAACTCGGAACCCGGTCATCACTTCATCAAAAATCAACACACTGCCATATTGATCACACAGTGTGCGTAATCCTTGTAAAAACCCGGGAAGCGGCGGAATACAGTTCATATTGCCTGCAACAGGTTCCACAATAATGGCGGCAATTTGTTCGCCATATTGTTTAAATAAAGCTTCGACACTGTCTAAATCATTAAAATAAGCGGTCAAGGTATTTTCGACTGTACCTTGAGGTACACCGGGGGAACTCGGCGTGCCAAATGTTAATGCACCGGATCCTGCTTTTACTAATAAAGAATCATCATGGCCATGATAACAACCGGAAAATTTAATAATTTTATCACGACCCGTATAGCCTCGCGCTAAACGAATTGCTGACATACCCGCCTCGGTACCTGAGCTCACTAAGCGCACTTGTTCTAATGACGGTACAAGTTCACACAATAATTCACAAAGCTGCGTTTCAAGCGCCGTAGGAGCACCAAAACTTAAGCCAAGACTTGCAGCATTTTGCACAGCCTTTACCACATCAGGATCACAATGACCTAAAATCATCGGTCCCCAAGAACCAATATAATCAATATAACGATTACCATCTTCATCAAATAAATGCGCACCCTTAGCACTTTTAAAAAAAATCGGTGTGCCGCCCACAGCTTTAAAAGCCCGGACCGGCGAATTAACCCCGCCCGGAATATACTTTTTCGCTTCATTAAATAAAGCTTCTGAATGTGAGGTATTCCTCATACAAACTCCTATGAAAATGTTCTCCACCCTAGCATATTTTGCACAAGTGAGTCCAGTTTAGTAATATAGGAATATGATAAAAACCTTGCCCAATTGTTGGTGGATTACACCTGATATCACCTCCGCCCAAGAGAGCGGTCATTTACTTAAGCTATTAAACCAAAGGGTTACAGAAGGCCTTCGCCACATTCAATTCCGACAAACAAAATTAAATGCCCTAGATTTTGAAAAAGTTTTTCAAGTTGTGTTCGATTATTGCCAAACACACAGTCTCACGTTAATTGTGAATACGGAAGCTTCGTTTGCTAAACCATTACAAGCGCACGGCTGTTATTTAAATTCCGATATTTTAATGAAGTGCCATGAACGCCCTTTATCAAAAGATTATTGGGTCGGCGCTTATTGTCATAATCTTGAAGAATTATTACACGCAGAAAAAATCGATTTGGATTTTGTATCTTTATCGCCCGTGCAAAAAACTTTATCTCATCCCGAACAAAGCCCTATGGGCTGGGAAACTTTTCAAACACTCATTTCAAAAACCCATTTGCCCGTTTACGCTTTGGGCGGATTATCATTAAATGATATTCCAAAAGCAATTGCTTGCGGCGGGCAAGGGATTATGGGAATACGACTACAAACTTAAGTTAAGTTGTGGATACCCTGTAGAAGGCCCTGGATTTCCATTTGTACTTTTTGTATATGCACTCAATGTAGAAGGTTGATTTTCAGATTTTAATTGTGCTGTTTTTAATTGCGTTTTTAAATCTACGACTTCTTGTTCTAATTCAGCGATACGTGCTAATGCATCCAAATATTGCTTCGGAGATATTTCATACGCAGGTGGGGCGCTGGGCACATTATTTATAGTGAATTCTTTTTCTTTTGATGCTATGAGTTCATCAAATTTTTTTGAAACTTCAGCAGATAGAGCACCTATGCGTTGTTGGCTTTTATCCAGTTGTTGTGTCAATGTTGATTTTGACATACACGTGCTTAATTTTTCTAACCATTCATAATCTTTATTTTCCACCATGCTGTCAATTAAATAAGGTTTTTTTGTAAAGAGGTTGAAAAAATTTTCTGTAAATTCTTTGTCTAAAATATTTTCTTTTAGTTTACTGTCTTTTAGCTTTTCAAGCATGAAGCTGACAATATCTTTAATTATATTTTTAATGTCCTGTACATGCGTACTATTTTTATAAGCCAATTCACACACCGCATAATCAATAAGTCGCATGCTGTTAAAATCGTAATCTTTTCCCGTGTAAAATGCAGTTTGCCCTTGGAACCTCACCTCATAATACACGGCGTGTAAGTCCCATTCATCATATGCTTGCTCAAATTGAAACATACTTCTAATTTGATTCATAAAAGATAATATATTTTTATCATTAAGACCTAACGGTGTTTTAATAATAGAAACTGAATAAACGCTTGGATTTTGGGTCAACAAATACAATGCTGTAAAAAGCTTAGTGTTTCCTTGTGTTATTTTCTCTATATGTTCCAAGCTGAAAAATTTTGCATAATTTACAGCCAATATAATATCTTTTTTTACCAGCTCAACAAAATCGTTAGGGTTTTTAATAAGATAATCTATACCCGAGATGGTTGCGCCTTCTGTCTGGCCGCGGTCAATCAGTTCTTTTAATGATGTCATTTTCATAATGTCCTCTCTCAAATAATGGATTTAAGATAAGACTACACAGCAATTGAAATTATGAAAAATTGATTGTATCGATAATAACGATAGGTTTTAGCTATTGAACGGCAGTTTCTTGCAAAACAAGAGTGCCTGTCGATGCATCCATTTGTGCTTTTATGCCTATGGGGATGGTGAAAATACGTGTATCGTGGCCTATCATGGCGCCATAGTATGCTGGGATATTTAAGGGTTTTATGTGATCGTTTAATACTTGCATTAAATGAAAAGAACCATAGGTACTGCCCTGTGTGGTTGGTACGCAATCATTACATTTTCCAAAAATAAAACCTGAAATTTTATCGAGGACGCCTGCTAATTTAAGTTGGGTTAACGTACGATCTATTTTGTAGGGATCTTCACCGATATCTTCGATAAATAAAATGGCATTGTCCCATTTGGGTAAATAATCTGAACCCATCATGGATGCCAGCACTACTAAATTCCCGCCTAATAAAGGCCCACTAGCGACACCCGATGTAATAGTTTGAATACGATCTTTAGTTTGAATCAGATCATCTCCCCTATTAATAGGATTAATAAATGTGGTTAATTCACTTTTAAATAAAACAGAGTCTATATAATTTAACGCAAATTTAGGCCAGGGTCTGCCCGCATTAGGACCATGAAAAGTCACCAGACCAGTTTTTGCATGAATCGCGAGTAATAATGCCGTAGTATCACTCATACCCATAAACACTTTTGGATTTTTTTTGATAAGATCATAGTCAATTAAATTTAATAAACGTGTACTACCAAAACCACCGCGTAATTGGAAAATCGCTTTTACTTCTTTATCTGCAAACATTTTATGCAAATCTTTGACGCGCTCAGCATCCGTGCCGGCAAAATAGCCATTTTGATTTAAAATCGCATCGCCAACTTTAACATTAAAACCTAATGCTTCTAAACGTTCAATTGCAAATTGCGCATCTAAATCATTTAATACCCGAAAGCCTGTCGATACTAAACCCACAGTATCACCTGTTTGTAAAGCAGCGGGTTTTTGTATAGTTTGCGCAAAGCTGATATTGCTTAATGAAAAGAATATCGAGATTATAAAACTTAAAAGTAAATTCTTCATATTTATCCTTTTATTATCGCACTACATAATACCTTATAACTGGATTAATAATTTGATAGCGACCGTCAATTTTTTCAATCATGTCTTTTTCTTCAAGTCCATCTACAGCCGCCAAAATTGAGCTGCTGGCCATTTGCAAAATCGAGATACTTTCTTTTTCAGTCAATAAAGCATTCGGATTTTGCATCATATATAATAAAACGGCTTTTTGCCCCATAGATAATAATGAGATTTCTTTGATTGCATCGCTTTTTTCTTCTTCGACAATTAAGTGCCATTCTTTATAAATGTCTTTTTCCAAGGGTGGATGTTTTTCGTAAAAAGTCCATAAACGATCACATAGTTTATTCATATAATAAGGATGTCTTTCGCTTAATGTTATTATAGCTTGAAATGCGGTATCACTTAATCTTACATTCCATTGAGTCATCGCAGCTTTTTGTAAATGTTTTTCATAATGTTCTGCCGCAATTCTTTGCAAGCTCAATTTCCAGCATAATTTATATAAAGGCCTATTTTCATCTTCAAACATAGTTTTAAGTAATTTACGATTGCTGCCAGAAAATACGATGGTTAAATTTTTTGTTTTTTGCGCTACATGTCTAATGGCTGCTTCAATACCTTTGCCTTGAGCAATCACACCCACTGTTTGAAATTCATCTAATAATAATACAGCCTGTTTATTTTTTTCTACCAATAATTGCTCTAATAAAAATAAAGCTTCTTTAACATTTGTTGCTGGATCAGTGGCTAGATCAATTGCCAACTCAAGCTTGATTCCTTTGCCGCCAATTTCTAATTTGGGTTTTAAATGTTTAACGTATTGCTTGATCGACGTTGCTAATTTTTCTACATTACCTAGGGCTTTACCAATCAGCTCCACAACAGCATTTAAGATATAAGCTTCAATAACACGCTCATTGGTTGCCATATAAAGATCCGTCTCAACATAAGGCATTTTGCTTAATTTTAATACATGCAAAATCAAACTCGACTTACCATAGCGGCGTGTCGCCATTAATAATGTATGCTTACCATTTTTAATATTTTCCAGTAATAAATTGGTTTCTATAGTTCTATTACAAAAGGCTGCATTGGCGGCTATGCCTAATGGAAAGTAGTCTCTTGGACGCATGTGCATTCTCCTCAAGCCTAGTATAACTCACTTATTTATGTCTCACAAGACTATGTCTCATAAAAAACTGATATGGCAACTCATTGTTTTTCATAAAAATTATCTATTAACCGTCGAGCAATGCTGATGCGGCGGGGAATTTCAGGTAAATTATCAGCGCTATACCAGCCAGCATCTTCGATTTCTTTGTTATCAATTTGTAATTCACCACTCGCGTATTCTGCATAATATCCCAACATCAGGGTATTTGGAAATGGCCACGCTTGTGATGCGTAATAACGAATATTTTTAACGTTTATACTCACTTCTTCTTTCACTTCTCGCATAATTGTTTCTTCTACACTTTCACCGGGTGACACATAACCTGCAAGTACACTATACATTTCAGGCGGAAAATGAGGAGAGCGTGCTAATAATATTTCATCGCCGCGATATACTAAAACGATCATGCTGGGATTCACTTTTGGATAAAAATGATAATGACAGTTGGGACAGAGCATTGCGCATTCATTTGCATCCAGTTCCGTAGACCCTGCACACATGCCACAAAAACGATGTTTACGATACCAGTGCATATAACCAAAAGTTTTAGCTATCCAATTTCTTTCTAGGTTATTAAAATATTGATAAATTGATTTGATATTTTCCAAAATAAACTCATTAGGAATATGAGTGTCATTTAAATCAGCAACTAATAATTGCACGCCTTCATTTGAACTTATAAAAAATGCGGCATGGATATTTAGCTTAAAATTAATTTGCTGATAAGAAGGTAATGTATATTTATCTTGTTGCTTTAATACTAAAATAGAATCGCCGTAAAAAAATAAGCAAGGCGTATGTGTAGCAATATTTCCAAGATCTGAGAATGTGTTCACTATTTCCATGTTGAGTCCTTACCGTTACAATTGACATTTTGGACAAAAAACTGTTTGGCGTTTGCCAATCTGTATTGCCACTAAAACTGTATTACAACGAGTACAAGGCTGATGTTCACGCCCATAGACATGTAAACTTTGGGAAAAATATCCCGGTTTACCATCGCTGTTTAAAAAATCCTTTAACGTTGTTCCGCCTTGTTTAATTGCTTGTTTTAAAATATTTTTTATATGTTGTGTTAATTTTTTATAACTAAACAAGCTGATCTGACCTGCTGATTGATTCGGGTTTATACCTGCTAAAAATAACGCCTCGTTAGCGTAAATATTCCCTACTCCCACAACTATTTTTTGATCCATGATAAATGTTTTTACGGGTAATTTTTTATTGCGTGACCGATTATATAGATATTGTGCTGAAAACTCTTCAGTTAAAGGCTCAGGCCCTAAATGATTTAATAACTTATGACTATCCGGATCTTCTGTCCACAAAAAAGCGCCAAAGCGCCTTGGATCTGTAAAGCGTAATATTTTTTGTTCATTAAATTCAACGTCTACATGATCATGTTTTTGTGCGGGTGTATTTTTATCAAAAATACCAAGACGTCCTGACATACCTAAATGAATAATTAAAGTACCTTGCGTCAAATGTAATAATAAATATTTACCTCTGCGCGCTAATTGCACGACTTGGTGACCCATTAATTTTTTATGAATATCACGCACAATCGGCCAGCGCAAACCATAATGGCGAATCACCACTTTGTTAATGGTTTTATCTAGCACATGCGGCGCTATGCCACGCAGCGTGGTTTCTACCTCAGGTAACTCAGGCATTATGTAATTTTCCAGTATCTTCGAAATATAACTATAATTTTACACTTTTTGCGCACACTGGTCATCAATATTAATTCCAGGTATGATAGCCTCACCATTCCATTTAAAGGACTAAATGATGAAATCCTATCCACTTTTTTTATATTCTTTCACCGCCTTAACCCTATGCTCTTTTGGGATTGCTAGTGCTGAAGAACTTGTCACTGTGCCGCAATTAGAAAGTGGCATTACTGCATCTATTGGAACATTTTATGTGCAACCTTCTGCAAATAATTTAACCTACGCCTTTGATGCAGAACCTACCGACCCAAACTCCGGCATACTCACCGCCGTTGATCTTAATTCTGATTATAGTTTTGGCACACAAGCAGCTTTGGGGTATTTATTTGATGACACCGCCAATGGCATTGAGCTTGCCTATCGTAATCTGAATACCAGCGATAACACATCTGGTATACATGATTTCCCTACTAATAATAACTATATACCCGGAGATACAGATGCCCATGTCGGTTATGAACTCAATACCTTTGATTTATTAATCAGTCAATATGTAAACTTGGGTGAACATATGCAATTACGATTTAACGGCGGTTTAACTTATGTAGAATTAGAACAAGATGCAAATTTTTCTGTCACTTATAATCCTCCACCCCCTCCAGATATGGGCGATGTAGTGACACAGGGTATCCATCATAATGAATTTCAAGGCTGGGGCCCGCGCATTGGCATAGATACGCGTTACGCCTTTGATGAGGGCATTGGAATTGTAGCCGGTGGATCTGCTGCCTATTATTTAGGTAGTTTCGATATCACCACAGTCAAGCATCTTTACAACACTTTTGATGGCACTACTCCAGAAATTACAACAGAAAATACACTTGATAGTCATGCAGTGACTAATTTAAGAGCAAACTTAGGTGTAGATTATATTTATCAATCTATAGGTCTTGAGCTCGGTTACCAAGTCGATTATTACAAAGAAGCGCTCGCTAATACACCTGGAAACAGTCCAAACATAGTAATCCCTTATGATGCCACATTTAGTGGACCTTATTTAAATCTAAAAGGAGTGTTCTGATATGCAACACCATAAATTATTTTTTTATTCTTTAAGCTCACTTCTTTTGGGCGTATCAGGAATTGCATATGCAGAAGAACTTGTAAATGTACCTGAATTAGAAGGCGGTATTACTGCGTCTATTGGCACATTTTACGTACAACCGTCTGCAGAAAATTTAAATTATGCGGTTGATATTACTCCCTCTGGAAATCAATCCGGTACACTCAGTGCCGCTGATTTCAATTCTGATTATAGTTTTGGTACCCAAGCAACCCTAGGTTATTTATTTGATGAAACTGCTAATGGCATTGAATTAGCTTATCGCAATCTCAATTCCAATGACAGTGATTCTGGTATTCATGATTTTTCAACCAACAATGGCAGTCCCGAGTTTGTACCAGGTCATTCAGATGTAAATGTGGGGTATGAACTAAATGCCTTTGATTTACTGTTAAGTCAGTACGTCAATATTGGCGAACATATGCAACTGCGATTTAACGGCGGTTTAGCTTATGTAGAATTAGAACAAAACGCGCATCTTCATGTTACTTATGACGACTTACCAGACAATAGCGATGGCTTAACAGTATACGGTGAACAAAATAATGCATTTACTGGTTGGGGTCCTCGCATGGGCATAGATACTCGTTATGCTTTTGGTCAAGGCATAGGGATCGTGGGTAATGGTTCTATCGCTTATTATTTGGGTGAATTAACAGTCCATGATCACAGTTTTAAATTTGATCAAACAGGACAAACGACTTTCTCAAGCAATGAACATCATATTGATGCCCATGCCATCGTTAATTTAAGGGCCAATTTAGGATTAGATTATGTTTATGCATTCGAAGCTGCAGCACAATCTACCTTAGGCTTAGAACTTGGTTATCAAGTTGATTATTACGACGATGCGGTGGCCATCGTGCCTGGGAAAACTTATATTCTTCCCTACGATGTCACATTTAGCGGACCTTATTTAAATCTAAAAGGAGTGTTCTAACATGCATGGCAATAAATTATTTTTTTATTCTTTATGCGCATTCATCTTGAGCGCATCGCATTTTACTTATGCACAAGAACAGGTCACTATCCCAGAATTAGAAGGTGGTATAACCGCAGCTATAGGAACATTTTATGTAGAAAGCTCTGCAGATAATACAGCTTATGCATATCATCTAGACAATGGTCCGAATTCTTCTACAGCAACCTATATAACACCTGATTATCAATTTGGAGTCAATGCTACATTGGGTTATATTTTTACAGATACTGCTAATGGCATAGAACTTTTTTATCGTAATCTTGATACCAGTGATAATGCTTCTAGCATTGGCACGCTTGATGCTATTAATGTCATCGGGAATCCCACTAATAATCCAGTAGAAGGTCAGCTTGGTTATCAGCTCAATGCCTTTGATTTATTGATGAGCCAATATGTGAATATAGGCGAACATATGCAAATGCGATTGCTCGGTGGTTTAGCCTATGTAGAATTAAAACAAGATTTGACCAGCACAGCAGAAAATTATATTCAACCGCAGCAAAACCCTCTTGATATTCAGGTTGAACAAAATAATAAATTTTCTGGTTGGGGTCCGCGCTTAGGTATCGATACACGCTATGCTTTTGGTACAGGCATTGGCATTGTGGGTGGTGGATCTATAGCCTATTATTTAGGCACTTTAGATGCGATTAATACTGAAACTGTTAATGATTTAATCGACCCTGGTAATAGTGGAATGATCACATCTGCAAATAATCTAGAGAGTCATAATGTCACTAATTTAAGAGGCAATTTAGGAATTGACTATGTCTATATTTTTGATAATGATGAAAAATCAACACTTGGTCTGGAACTCGGTTATCAAGTCGATTACTACTCTGAAGTGGCAGTCACTTTTCCTGATGAAGATCCCAGTACGCCCATATTATATGATGTTACATTCAGTGGACCTTATTTAAATCTCAAGGGTGTGTTTTAACGTGTTCTAACACCCTTAGCTAAGCTTTTTTTAAGTAAGGTCATGATATCTACGACTTCTGCTGATTTATGTGTGGATTTTACTGTGGATTTTTTCGGTGCTTTGCCGCCCATTTTAATTTTTTCTTTAATATAATCAGCTAAGTCTTTTTCATAGCTGTCGTGGTATTTTTTTGGATTCCATTTTCTAGACATTTTTTTAATAAGTGTTGCTGCAATCTGCATTTCTTGTTTTTTAATCGGTAATTTTAATTTTGGAAAATTAAATTTATCTTGGCCAACCAATTCTTCTGGGAATCTGATAAGTTGTAAGATTATCGCTTTGTCTTCGACCATTAAGGCGGATAAATATTCTCTTGTTCTAATCACTACTTTAGCAATGCCTACTTTTTTTGTTTTTCGTAGCGCTTCTCGCAATAAAGCATAAGCATGCGTGCTTTTTTTGCTGGGTTCTAAATAATAAGGTTTTTCAAAATATTCTGGATGAATGTCATTGACGTCGACGAATTCTAAAATGTTAATACTTTGCGTGGACTCTGGATGAATATCTTTTAATTCATCACGACTGATAACGGCATATCGTTCATCTTTATATTCGTAGCCCTCAACTAATTGATCGAGCGGTACTTTTTTTCCAGTAGTTTTGTTAATACGTTCATAACCTACGCGTGATAAATCACGTTTATCCAATAAAACTAATTTGATATTTTTTTGATAAGATTCTGCTGAATATAAAGTGACGGGGATATATACCAACCCGAAATTAATATCGCCTTTCCAAATTCCCTGGGCCATGTATAACCTCTTATTATTATATTTGTCAGTGCTATACTTAGTTTAGTTTTTAAATTATTAATTTCAAGGAAAAATAACTTGAGCCTTGCGACCTATCACCACAAACGCGATTTTAAAAAAACATCTGAACCTGTGGGCAAGAAATCCATCAAGGCAAAAGCAATTTATGTCATTCAAAAACATGCAGCAAGCCATTTACATTATGACTTAAGGCTGGAAATGAATGGTGTTTTAAAAAGTTGGGCGGTTCCTAAAGGTCCATCACGTGATCCCCATGTAAAACGTTTAGCTATTGAAGTTGAAGATCATCCTATTGCCTATGCTAAATTTCACGGTACTATACCTAAAGGCGAATATGGTGCAGGGAAAGTCACTATTTGGGATAAAGGCACATGGAAAAGCGAAAATTCAGCAAAAAAAGCCTATCAACGGGGCAATATGACATTTGATTTATTTGGTAAAAAATTAAAAGGTCGTTGGAAATTAATTAGAATAAGAATTAAATCTGCAAAAAATCCTTCCTGGTTATTGATTAAAATAAAAGATCGTTATGCAACAAAAACACATTAAGCCACAACTGGCTACACTTGTAGATACAACGCCTGACAATGATGAATGGTTGCACGAGGTTAAATATGATGGCTATCGAATTATAGCAGTGATTAAAAAACATTCGGTTAAGTTATATACGCGCAATCATAAAGATTGGACAGACAAACTACCACAAATCGCACAGGCTTTAAAGCATTTTCCGGATTGTATATTGGATGGCGAATTAATTGCACTTTCTAAAGGTATTTCCCATTTTGAACTGTTACAAAATGAAATATCAGATCCTAAATCTAAAAGCATTCAATATAAAGTTTTTGATATTATCTTTGATCATAATAAAAATCTTATGAACCTATCTTTAAGTGAACGAAAAGAAATACTTAACGAAATATTTAAAAAGAATAAAAATAAAATAATAAGCCCTGCAGATTATATTATTGGCAATGGTATAAAAGTATTTAAAAAGGCCTGTAAGCTTGGACTTGAAGGCATTATGTCCAAACGTTTAGATAGTATTTATCAACAAAAACGTACTCAAACATGGCTTAAATCAAAATGTGTTCATGAAGAAGAATTTGTTATTGCAGGGTTTACCAAACCCAAAGGTTCTCGCAAATATTTCGGTGCATTAGTTTTAGGTTACTATAAAAATAATGTACTTGTTTATTGTGGGCATGTTGGCACAGGGTTTAATGAAGAAACGTTAGTTAAATTATTTAAAAAAATGCAGCCGCTCATTCAGAAACATTGTCCATTTATACAAAAACCACCTATTGGCCATGAACAAGTTACTTGGGTAAAACCTAAATTAGTGTCGGAAATTAAATATATTGAAAAAACAAATCAAGGAATTTTAAGAACACCTTCTTTTTTAGGTCTTCGTTTAGATAAATCAAGTAGAGAGGTCAAATCAGAAATGCCTATACAATTAACACATGCCCAAAATATTGTTGAAGCCACAAAAAATGTGACCAAACAACAAATTGCTGATTATTATACGCACATCAGCTCTTTTATTTTACCCTATTTAAAAAATAGACCCTTATCATTATTGCGCTGTCCAGCAAGTGGTAAAGCATGTTTTTTTCAAAAACATATTACCAGCAAAGATTTAGCCAGTTTAAAAAAAAATCATTATATTTGTGCCAGTAAAAAGTTAGATTTAATGCATTTAGCCCAAGCGGGTGTAGTTGAATTACATCCTTGGGGTAGCAAAATCGATAATATTGATAAGCCTAATTGCATTGTTTTTGATTTAGATCCAGGCTCAACTGTGAAATGGTCACAAGTAATTGAGAGTGCATTTATTGTACGTGATTTTTTAAAAAAATTAGATTTAACCAGTTTTGTGAAAACAACCGGTGGGAAAGGTTTACATATTGTTGTACCCATTACCCGGAAGCATTCTTGGTCTGAGGTTAAAAATATATCACATGCCATTGCCGAAGAAATCGCTAAAGATCATCCCGCTTTATTTACAGCGAACATGAGTAAATCCAAACGCCGCGGAAAGATTTTTATTGATTATTTACGCAATGTTAAAGGCGCAACCGCGGTTGCTGTCTATTCGCTTCGAGCTCGAAAAGATGCACCCGTTTCTGCGCCTGTCACTTGGCGAGAATTAAAGCATATTAAATCTTCAACTCAATTTAATATCTCTAATATTTTCACAAGATTAAAGAAATTAAAGAAAGATCCATGGGATGGATTTTTTCATTGTCGGCAGAATTTATTATCCTGATAAAAAATCGACTTAAAGCAATTGATTGAGATCAATGATTTTATAAAAATAGTCACATGCTTCAACCGCGCTTGTCACTCCATTTACATGAATCAATACAGGTAAACAAGCATAACCTTTTGGCAATACAAGCCTTGCTATTTTTTCTTTTATTTCTTCGATAATTGCACTCTCTATAGGGTTGCGCGAAAATTTAACCTCAATTAAATATAACGTTTTAAACTTTGTTTGTATTAAATAATCTATTTGGCACCCTTTTTGTTTGACTGTTTTTCTTTGATAAAATGGACCTGCCATTACAACCTCAAGCGGATTAATTTTTAATATTGCAAACATTGAGAGTGCATTATTAACAACTAGATTTTCAAATTGTAATCCAAGCATTGCATCCCATCCTGTCATAGAAGTGATAGCTTGGTTTTTAAATAAATTTTGTTCGATTTTATCTATATGAGGTTCAATATATTTTAAATAAAAACGTAAATAATTGTCTGTGAGTCGGTATCGACTTATTTTGCTTATTTTTCCTGTTTTAATTGACCAAGGTGAAATTTTGGCAATAAAATATGAATCGACTAAATCAGTCAAATATTCACTTAATGCGCCACTACGCTCATAATGTAGCGTTTCGCTAATTTTAGTTAGACTTAAGTTTTTTTCAACTAACGTTTCAATAATTCTTCGATATATTTCATTCCTTCTGCCAAATAAATCATGAAATAGTTTTTTAAATTCTTGTACTAAAATACCTTGCGGCGTGAAACACAAACGTTTGATATTGTCACTTGCACTGAGTTTAGGATGTATTTGCTCTATATACCAAGGAATACAACCCGTGACAGAGAGTAACATTAATTTTTCATAAATAGATCCTCTAAATCCTAGGGCTTCTAACAATTGATTGCATTCTTTTAATGATAAAGGATTCAATTTAATGTGTTCAGAAATGCGGCCTAAAAATCCGGTCGAGCTCAAAATATTTTTTTCAATCCAACTAGAGACTGATCCACATAAAATAACAATCAGCTTTGGATTTTTTGACCACTCCATATCCCAAATATTTTTTAATTTACCTAAAAAATTGGGATCTTTATCGCCCATCCATGAAATTTCATCTAATAAAACAATATGAAAACCTGTGGTAATTTTTACTGTTAATAGCGCAAATAAATCAGACCAATCATGCGCTATGACATTGGGCAAGCCTTGCCGTTGTAGTTGTTTTGCAAATTCATTTCTTTGATCTTGTGCGCTGGTCTTTTCAGTTGGTGGTAAGCCACTGAACTGTAAGAAAGGAGAATTTGTAGCAAATTGATTAATGAGTCGGCTTTTGCCAATGCGACGTCGTCCCGTTACCACCACAAGACTTGCTGTTTTCTTCTCCTTAAGCAGGGCAAGTCTAGCTAATTCCTCTTGGCGGCCAATAAATAAGTTGTTATTTTTCATATGCCTATATTTCTCAATTTTACTCATTATTGACAATTGTATACCATGAGTAAAATAAATGATAGGTATATTTTTACTCAAAATAGCTAAATGAACGTTTTGAGTAAAATTAATGGCCTATGGAGTATTACCAATTCCCAATTTCAGCTTGTGTGCCTTCGCCACCTTCTTGGCCACTGGGTCCAAAGGAATAAATATCAATTTCGCCATGTGTACCTGGATTACGATATTGATAATCATTGCTCCAAGGATCAGTAGGCAAGCGATTAACATAACCCGATGCAGACCAATTATTAGGTACGGGTGGAATCGTGGGTTTAGTGATTAAAGCTTGTAGACCTTGTTGTTGGGTAGGATATATACCGTTATCTAAACGATACAAATCTAAACTTGCTTCCAGGCGAGCGATATCTTGTTTTGCTTTCACAATCTTAGCTTCTTCAGGTCGACTGACAATTCGAGGCACAACAATTGCGGCCAAAATTCCTAAGATCATTACCACGACCATTACTTCGATTAAAGTAAAACCAGCTTGTTTTTTACGTTGATAATCCATCATTTTTCTTAACTCCCGACGACTTGCGTCACTTCAAAAATAGGTAATAGAATAGCTAACACGATGAGTAAAACCACAACCCCCATGAATAATATCATGAACGGTTCAAATATCGTTAAGCTGCCAGATACTAAACGATCCACTTCACTGTCTTGAATATCTGCGCTACGCAGCAACATGGCTTCCAACTGTCCAGTGGCTTCACCGCTTGCAATTAAATGTATACTCATTGCCGGCATAAATCCAGTCTGTTTCAACGCTTTATTTAAACTTGTACCTTCTCGCACTTGCGTAATTACATGCGACATGGCATCTTGAATAGGAATTAATGTTACGACGCGTTGTGCAGCCGTCAAAGCATCTAATATCGGCACACCGGCATTCGATAAAATGCTTAAAGTTCTAGCATAACGCGCAGTATTTGCAACGCGCAATACTCGACCAATTAATGGCAAACGTAATAAAAATTCATGTACTCTGGTTTTGAATGCCAAATTTTTTAATCCACGCAAAAATGCAATTGTACCCAATACTAATGCTATTAATATCCATAAACCATAATGTTGCATGAAGCTACTCATAAAGATCAATGCGCGCGTTAAAAACGGTAAGGCTTGGCCGGTTTCTGTAAATACTTCTATCACTTGTGGCACTACGTAAACTAATAAAATCACCACAAATAATAGAGAAATAATGACGATAAATAAAGGATATAATAATGCACCCCACAATTTACGCATGGATTTTTCTTGACCTTCTAGATAATCTGCAAGACGCGTTAATACTTCTGGCAAATGTCCTGCTGCTTCACCCGCGCCCACTGTTGCACGGTATAATTCCGAAAAAATTTGTGGAAATTGTCCCATGGCTTGCGCGAGACTCTGGCCTTCCATGACACTCGCACGTATGGCGCCTACGACTTTTTGGACGCGTGGTTTCTCTGCTTGTTCAGCAATACTTTGTAATGATTCAGCCACCGGGAGACGCGCTGCAATCAAAGTAGATAATTGCCGAGTGAATAAATTTAACTCATCACTTTTTAATTTATAACGTGGCGTTCTACTAAAAAATTCAACTTTGTGTTTATGTTCAACTTTTTCGACAGTCAAGGGAGATAAATTTTGATCGCGTAACATCGCACGAATTTGTTTGGCACTGTCTGCTTGCAAAACACCGTTGACTGTTTTACCTTGAGTATTGAGGGCCGTATATTCAAAAGCTGCCATATTAATCCTCTGCTGTTGCGCGCAAAACTTCTTCTATTGTAGTATCACCCGCACGCACTCTACGCAAACCATCTTGACGAATACTCGGCCAATGTTGACGCGCATAATCCATCATAACGGCTTCGCCTTTTTTCTCATGAATCATACTGCGTATATTATCATCAACCGGAATCACTTCATAAATACCGCTTCGGCCTGCATAACCAATATTTTGACATGCAGGACAACCTTTTGGATGATAAATCATTAATGATTTTGAAGAACCAGGTTCTAAAATTTGTCGTTCTGCATCGGTTGCTTCTTCCAAGACTTTACATTTTGGACATAATAATCGTACCAAACGTTGCGCAATTAAACCCACCAAGCTCGATGCTAATAAAAACGGTGCGACGCCCATATCAATTAAACGTGCTGCTGCACCAATTGCGGTGTTAGTATGCAATGTTGATAAGACTAAATGTCCTGTTAAACTTGCTTGTACTGCAATTTCCGCAGTTTCTAAATCACGAATTTCTCCGATCATGACAATATCGGGATCTTGCCGCAAAATTGCGCGCAAGCCGCGTGCAAAAGTCATTTCTACTTTTGGATTGACTTGTGTTTGTCCAATTCCTGGCAAATCATATTCAATGGGATCTTCTACGGTTAAAATATTGCGAGTGGCATCATTTAAATCAGTTAACATCGCATAAAGCGTAGTACTTTTACCTGCACCGGTTGGTCCTGTTACCAAAATAATGCCATAGGGTTTTGCTAAAATTTCTTTGACAGTGCTTGCATTTTCAGGCGCCATACCTAAATGATTAACATCTAAACGTCCTGCTTTTTTATCGAGTAAACGTAATACTACGCGTTCTCCATGATTTGATGGCATGGTCGATACCCGCACATCCACTGCACGTGAGCCAATTTGCAAAGCAATGCGACCATCTTGTGGTAAACGTTTTTCAGCAATATCTAATTTCGCCATCACTTTTACCCGTGAAATTAATAACGGTGTCAATGCAGGTGGTGGCTCCATCACATTACGCAATACACCATCAATACGAAACCGCACGATCAATCGATTTGCAAACGGTTCGATATGAATATCAGAAGCATGTTCACGCACGGCTTCGCGCAGTAGCGCATTAATTAAACGAATCACTGGCGCATCATTTTGACTTTCTAAAATATCTTCGGTGACATTTATAGATTCAGCCATATTTTGTAGATCAAGTTCACCTAAATCTTCTAGTAGTTGTGTCGATGAAGAACTTTCGCTGGTTTGATAAGCACTTTCTAATAATTTATCAAATTCTGCTGCACTGACACATTGTAATTGCAAGGGACGATTGATGATACGTTGTACTTCGAGTAGGCTTTCGCTAGGCGTTTCTTGTTGATAGACAAGTAAATCGTGTTCCTCACCCGGTTGTGTAATCACATGATATTTTTTAGCAAAGCTAAATGGCAATTTTATAGATGCATCTGTCATCGCCACAATATCCCTTTATTGATCAGGAAAATCATCAGTTGTCAGCACCAAATGCGGATCGGCTACATCTTTATTGGGTTGGAATGGCCGTGGTAAAGATGGCTCCATTTGTTCAAAAGGCGCTAAGCGACCATGTGAGTCGGGTATTTGTTTTTCATAATCTAAAGTATTATCCAGTACTTGTTGATTACGCATCCAATTATATTTACTACCCGTGACTTGCAAGCTTTCATTAGCATCACGCAAAATAGTCGGACGGATAAAAATCATTAAATTGGTTTTTTTAGTTGTGGTATTTTGGGCGCGGAAAAAATTACCTAGTAAAGGCAAGTCACCCAAGTAAGGCACTTTATAAGTATTATCATGTTCTTCCGTCCGAATCAGTCCGCCTAGTACTAAAATGTCTTTGTTATTCACTAATACGGATGTCGTAATGTCTCGCGTGATAGTGGTCGGATCACCTTGTGTAGTAGGCGCACCTATAGAATCCACATTTTGCTGAATTTGTAACACCACCGCATCACCTTGAGTAATTTGCGGTTTGATACGTAATGTTAAACCCACTTCACGATATTCAAAAGTATTAAACGGTTCAACAGTGTTTGATCCATCTGTTGTGGCATATGAGCCTATTGGAAATGGAATTTGATTACCGACAGTAATTTGTGCTTCGGCATTATCAAGTGCCACAAGTGAAGGTGTTGATAAAATATTAGCATTGACATTGGAACTCAAGGCATTGATTAAAAATTTAATGGAGCCATTATGAATAAAGCCTACATTCAAACCGGCACCCGGTAATGCAGTACCACCTGCATCTAAAGTGGCTTGATAAGTATCTAATGGTGAAACTCCACTACTATTAGGAAATGAAGTACCCCCAATAATAGCGCCGCCACCTCGCCATTCAATACCTAATTCTTCTAATTCTGTATCTTCTATTTCTACAATAATCGCTTCCACCATCACTTGAGCGCGACGCACATCTAATTGTGTCACTACACTTTTAAGACTTCTCATTAATGCAGGTGGTGCGGTCATCACTAATGCATTCATATTAGGTTCCGCATGAATACCATATCCGCCAACTGATACACCCGTTGCTTGTCTATCCGTAAATGTACGATAACCTTCGCCCGCATCAGAAGCAGGTGTAATTTGTGGGGTTGCAGCAACAGGTTGTTGTTGCACTTGTGCTAATGCAGCGCCAGGCGTAATATTTTCATTTTGTGCTGAAGCATAACTATCCATAATATTGGCAAGCACAGGGACTAAATCTTCTGCACGCTGGAAACGTAAATAAATGACTTCCGTATTACCTTCTCCAGGAACATCCACATCTAATTGCGCAATAATAGCTTGCAATTGTAAGCGTCGACTTTTATCGCCACTTAATAAAATACTGTTACTGCGTTCATCTGCAGATAAAGCCACTTGTCCGCCGGGTGTTTCACCTTGACGACGTACTGCCACTAACGCTTCTAATGCGGCCACTACTTCATCAGCAGAAGCATGCTCCAACATGATCATATCCATGCCATCGGTTTCTGCTCTATCTAATTTTTTTACAATCTCTGCAAGTCTTTGCGCATTCTCACCTCTATCAACCACTAATAAACTATTAGAAGGTGCATAAGCGGCTAAATGTCCTTCGGGAGAAACTAAATTACGCAATACAGGTACTAATTGTGCAGAAGGCACATGCTCTACACTAATCACGCGCGCAACAATGGCATCGCGAGAACCAGGCGCAGCATCAGTCGCAATAAATGTTCCAAGTTGTCTTGCTTTTACATCAGGAACAATTTTTACTGCGCCGTCACTTTCAACCGCTGCATAACCTAATACTTGCAACATCGATAAGAATAATTCATACAATTCATCAGGCGTCATTTGTTGATTGGAGATCACGGTGACATTGCCTGTTAAACCTGGATCAATAATAAAATTTTTACCGGTCACACGCGCCACTTCTTCCACCACATTTTTGACATCTACATTTTGTAAATTCCATTGCCGTAAATCAGCTTGTTGTGGCAAAGGCGGTAAGGTACCAGCGGTTATGGTCACAGCAGATTCAGTAGTTGTGGGTTTTATCGGCGGTAATTGTTCTTGCGCAAATGACATCGCTGTCATCAAACAACAAGCACTTATCAAACCATAGGTAGTTAATTGCTTTAACATGAATCCATTTCTTTATTTAGATTTTACTAGGCGCTCGCCTTCTGGCAAACGCAATATTTCCTTATTACCCTGATATTCTAACACTATATAATCTGGCTGAATATCTTGTATAATAGCACCTTCTATGGCATCACCCACAATATATATACGCTCTCCTTTAGATGATCCAATTACCGCTGATCCTGTTTTAGATATTGATGCGGCAAAAGTACCTTTCAATGTTAAATTTAGCCGAGTTGCTTGTAATAAACCTGAATGAGGTGAAATACCGAATAATGGGCTGGGGACAAAGACTTGGTTATGTGTTCGCGTTAATGGTTCTTCATTATTAATAGATTGTTTGTGCGAAGTCGCACTGACTTTTAGTAATTGCAGCAAAGACAGCGCCAGCAAAATAAGCAAAAAAATATAAACGCCTTTTGCAACGCGGCTTTGTTGTAAATAGGATTGCAGCTTCTCGCTATTTAACATATGACATCACATCTAAATAAAAAGGCGACCCGAAAGCCGCCTTGTGAGAAAACGTTGGACATCCATGTCCAACGAAATTAACGTCCAACGATCCTTGTTGAGCGTGCAGAACCCTGTGTAATCCAACCTGATTCCATTGGTATTAAGGTAACTATAACAAGTATTTGCAAACTTGCAATGTGATTTTACAAGAAGTTTTCATCGCTAAGTGTTTGTAATTTTGTAAATATCATCATGCATTTTATATAAATCAAGAGGTTACATTGTTTTATTCAAATTAAATCTTTTATATAAAAAAAATAATTTTTTTTATCTGGCACGATTTTAAGCATAAGCTTACAATAATATGCGCAA
>Ga0206858_1031_pt1 | contig 46122 bp, 36 predicted proteins | sample Alteio_BWOrgCont_46_FD_152622 | JGI IMG/M metagenome (GOLD analysis project Ga0206858, IMG submission 152622) | Enriched cells from forest soil in Barre Woods Harvard Forest LTER site, Petersham, Massachusetts, United States -... | ecosystem: Environmental > Terrestrial > Soil > Temperate forest >... | reverse complement strand
CTGTTGGTGAAAAAGGCAAACCCATTATCAATGCGTTGGAAATCCTTGTACAGGTTGTTTTAAAAATGGTTGGCTATGTGATGAAACTGGCGCCGGTTGGCGTTTTTGGCGCAATGGCCGGTGTTATCTCTTTAAAAGGATTAGGGATTTTAAAAACCTATTGTTGGTTTATCGGCTCTTTTTACCTGGGTTTATTATTGTTATGGACTGTGTTAATACTGGCCGGTTATTGCATCTTACGGCAACGCCTACCCGAATTATTGCGCCGCATCTCCAACCCAATGGTAGTAGCTTTTAATACTACCAGCAGCGAAGCAGTATTCCCGAAATTGGTAGAAGAGCTGGAAGGCTTTGGCTGCAATAATAAAATTGTATCTTTTGTACTGCCATTGGGATATTCGTTTAATCTGGATGGCAGCATGATGTATATGACTTTTGCCAGTATGTTTATTGCACAGGCATACAACATAACATCTGTAACAGGAAGCATCGAAACACAAATTATAATGTTACTGGTATTTATGCTTACCAGCAAAGGTGTTGCAGGTGTGCCAAGAGCATCATTGGTTGTTGTATTGGCAACCTGCGGAATGTTTAATATCCCACCCGAAGGAATCGGGTTGGTATTAGCCTTAGATACGTTTTGCGATATGGGCAGAACCATGACAAATGTTTTAGGAAATGCCCTTGCCACAGCAGCCGTTAGCAAATGGGAAGGTGCTTTGGAGTACATTTGAAGATTATTAGATAATTTTAGGCCGATTAAGACACAACTAAACTATTATGCACCAACTAATATTGCTTGACTTTCATTGGACGGAATTATTACAACCTAAATGGTATATCGAACATGGTGGCTTGTGGTTTATCCTTTTTGCCGTGTTTGCAGAAACAGGTTTATTTGTAGGTTTCTTCTTTCCGGGAGATTCATTGTTATTTATTGCGGGAATATATGCCCACGAAATAAAAGATAAAATCACCGGAAAAACATTACCCGGTTTATCCCATACTTTTTTAGAGCTTATTGGCTTCGGCAATATTCAAAACAGATGGCTCGATTTATTGGTATTGATTACGCTGGTAGTTATTGCCGGGATATTGGGCAATATTGTTGGCTATCTGTTTGGAAAACGAATAGGTCCTACCATGTTTCACTGGAAAGATAACTTTATATTCAAAAAGAAATATCTAACTCAGGCTCACGATTTTTATAATCAACATGGAGGCGGAGCTATCATATTTGCAAGGTTTTTACCAATTGTACGAACCTTTGCCCCAATTGTTGCAGGCATTGTGGAAATGGATAAAAAGAAATTTACTTATTTCAATATTGTTGGATGTATTGCATGGGTATCTGCTATGATATTAGGAGGCAATTTTCTACAACAATGGCTATGGAAACAATTCCAATTTAATTTGGAAGAACACCTGGAAGTAATTGTAATCGGCATTGTATTGATAACAACAGCCCCCGTTTTAATAAAAATATTTTTTAGCAGGAAAAAATCTTCTGCAAATAAAACTGCTTAATACGAACATAGATTGTTATGAAAAAAACCTCCACTCCTACTATTTTCAATGTTGTTGTTTTTGTTGCTGCCTTAGGATATTTTGTAGATATATATGATTTGCTGCTTTGTACCATCGTTCGTGAGCCGAGCATTCACGCACTGGGTGTTACCGAACCTGCAAAAGTTTTATCAGCCAGCGGAAAAATTATTAACCTTCAAATGATCGGCCTTTTAATTGGCGGAATTATCTGGGGAATGCTGGGCGATAAAAAGGGAAGGCTTTCTGTTTTATTCGGTTCTATTATTTTATATTCTGTTGCCAATATTGTTACCGGCTTTGCACATACAATCGATCAATATGCATGGGCAAGGTTTGCAGCAGGCTTAGGTTTGGCGGGTGAACTGGGCGCAGGCATTACACTGGTAACTGAACTGTTGCCGAAAGAAAAAAGAGGTATTGGCACATCATTAGTTGCCGGTATTGGTTTAAGTGGCGCTATAGCAGCATGGCTTGTTTTTCATTTTACACAACAATGGCGCACCTGTTATTTTATTGGCGGCGGCATGGGCTTTATGTTGTTATTGCTTCGGATAAGTGTTGCAGAAAGCGGCATGTTTAATCAGGTAAAAGAAACAAGTGTAAGCCGCGGAAATTTTTTCATGTTCTTCAACAATGGCAAACGGTTTAAAAAATATATAACGGCTATTTTGCTTGGCTTGCCTACCTGGTTTTGCATCGGCATTCTTATTAACTACAGCAATCAGTTTGCTACACATTTATATGGCAAAAATGCGATTGACTCCGGCACGGGTATAATGTTTGGATACATTGCCATTTCTATCGGGGATATATTGATAGGCTTTGTCAGTCAATGGATGAAAAGCCGTAAAAAGCCACTGTATCTTTTTTATGCATTTACAATTATATCCTGCATATTATTCTTTAGCCCGTTAAATAATAATGATACTACCATGTATTGGCTTTGTGCCGCATTGGGCTTCAGCACCGGCTTCTGGGCCATTTTTGTAACGATGGGTGCCGAACAGTTTGGAACCAACTTACGGGCAACAGCAGCCACCACTATTCCCAATATGGTAAGAGGCACTTTATTCTTAATGAACTTATTGTTTATCGATCTTTTCAAAAAATCATGGGGATGGGATATTGTTAAAAGTGGTATCTACACCGGCATTATTGCTATTGTAATAGGTTTGATAGCTGTATATTTTACCGAAGAAACTTATGGCAAAGACTTAAATTATATTGAGCAATAACATTGTCATAATTTATTTTGACAGACATATCTTTCCATGCTAACAAATACTATATCAGTTTTTATATCGCTAAACCTCAGTTGAAGACTTCACTTTCTTGTTAATGAATTTATAATATGGATATTATAATCGTAAACAATTATAATATTTGTAAGTCGTATTGGCAACTATTATCCACATGAGAAAAAACTTTCTTTTTTTAAGCCTGCTTTTATTGATAGCAGCGAAGCTTTCGGCGCAAAATTTATCCGTGGTAGTTAATTATACAACTACCCCAAGGCTATCTGATAAATCACTTATATTTTATGATGCGAACAGAAAATTAAACTGGACTGATTTTAGGGGTGCACCTGATGCTAATGTAGTTGCAGCAGCACAAACAGATGCCGGCTTTGGATACAATTCATCCTATAGCTATGCAGATGGCAAGGGAACACTTACTATAACCGTGTATTGCGATTTCAACAAGAATACATCCTGGTTTAAACCCGAAGGCAAAAACGATTATATTTTAAAGCACGAACAACATCATTTCGATATTGCTTACCTGTGCACTATGCAGTTTATTGACAGGCTTCGCAAAGGAACTTATACTACCACTAATTACCATCAACTAATCGGTTCTGCCTACAAAGAATGTGCAACCACCCTGAATGCCATGCAGAACCAATATGATAATGAAACGCAACATGGTATTATAAAAGACAAGCAGCAGGAATGGAATGATAAAATAGAAAAACAACTGGCTGCATTAAATACTTCTGAACAATAAACGGAGTTTTTCTTTCTTCACTATTTTCTGCCCGGTGGTTCCGGTAGCAATGATTCGGTTCCCTACCCTTGCTTCAAAACTGCAGGCAATTTGATTACCGGTTAATTCCTGAAATGTCCCGGTAAAAACAACATCGCTGCCAACGCTTGCGGGTGCTATATGTTGGATAGTTAAGGCAGTCCCAATGCTTTCTTCATCATCCTCTTTCATATCAATGGTAAACAATCGGGTGCACCATTCTGCATCTCTTCCCAATGCAAACGTGGAATATACTTCGTGTACAGTACCGCTTTCAAAAGTGGCAGTATCCGAAACGGTTACTTTGTGGATGAATATTTTTGTATCGCCTTTTTGGAAGATGTTTTTCATTGTTTTATTCCACGAATTTTGATGCACTTATTCCACGAATTTTAATGCACGAATTACACGAATTAGGAGTTTACAGTAAGCATGATTCCTTTTGTTTGTGGCAGTACCAGTAATTCTTTTATTTAGAATACAGCTATCTTTCTTCATTAGCAAATCAGCACATTAGCATATTAGCACATTGCTCAAAGGTTTACAATCAATACCGGAATTTTTAACTCATGTCTTACTGTATTTACCGTTTCACCATAAATAAAATCTTTTAATCCTGTATGCCCGTGAGCCCCTACTACCAGCATATCTGCATTGTTTGCTTTTACAGTATTGGCTATTTCTTTTGCTCTTTTCCCAAAGCCTAAAAATCCTTCTGCGCTTATATTTAATTCTTTTAATTGCCGGATGTATTTATCCATCCTTTCTTTATCATTCCTTGTTTCATAATCATCGCTGTATGTTCCTAATAAAGTGGCGGAAGCACTTTCTACGATATGAATCAAGATATAGTTGGTATCTTTTTTTCCCTGCCCCAAGGCAAAGGCTAAAAGCTTTTCATCGTTCAAACTAAAATCAAGCGCTATAGCAATCCTTTTAAACTCAGGTACAACAAGGGTTTCGTGCAAATTTATTTCGGGATGGATTTCTATGGAGGCAACTTTCTTTTTTATATTGATAAAAGGATGAACGATTACATATAATAAAAGTGCTGCAAAAAAAACACCTACAAGCAACAGGCTTCCTTTAGCAACAAGCGAAGCATCACCTTTGAAGAATGGAAGGACACCATTTAATAAAACGCTAATGTTTAAATAAATTAATACAGCAGCAATCAACCAGGCAGTAATTTGTGTAATTGGTTTGATAGCGAAACTGCCCATTGTTTTTTTATCGCTTACAAAATGTATTAAAGGTATAATTGCATAGCCTAATTGCAGGCTTAGAATTACCTGGCTGAATACCAACAAATCATCTACACTATCTTCCCCTTTAATAAGCACTACCAACAATGCCGGAATAATTGCCAGCAACCTTGTAAGCAAACGCCGCACCCATGGATTTATACGCAAACGTAAATAGCCTTCCATTACTATTTGTCCGGCCAATGTTCCTGTTACTGTACTGCTTTGTCCGGCCGCAATTAATGCTATCGCAAAAAGTTTTGGTGCAAGATTCCCTAAAAAACCAGGCAACAAAATATACGCTTCTTTAATTTCAGCCACCTGCGAATTACCGGTCTTAAAAAAAACCGTAGCCGCCAATACAAGGATGGCCGCATTTACCAAAAAGGCAATGTTTAAAGCAATCGTACTATCCACTCTGTTAAAGCGTAGTGCTTCTTTTATGCCTTCATCATTGCGTTCTATTTTTCTTGTTTGTACCAATGCCGAATGCAGATATAAATTATGTGGCATCACCGTTGCGCCGATTATACCAATAGCAATATAAGTAGCTTCATCATTCGGCAGGGATGGAATAAACCCTTTGGCTACTTCGCCCAAATGTGGGTGCGCAAAAATTATTTCGATTAAAAAAGAGCCGGCAATTACAGCTATTAATGCGATAATGAAAGCTTCCATTTTGCGCATGCCCAATTTTTGCAAATACAATAAAAGGAAGGTATCCAAAACAGTAATGGAAACACCCCATATCAATGGCAGGCCTGTAAGCAATTGTATGCCGATAGCCATTCCCAATACTTCTGCTAAATCGCAGGCTGCAATGGCAATTTCTGCCAACAGGTACAAAATAAAATTGATTTTTTTCGGGTATGCCTTCCTGTTAGCTTGTGCCAAATCCAGTCCACGCACTATTCCTAAGCGGGCTGATAAGCCTTGTAATAACAATGCCATCAGGTTGCTCATTAATAATACCCACATTAACGCATAGCCAAACTTGCTGCCACCCTGCAAATCGGTAGCCCAATTGCCCGGATCCATATAACCTACGCTGATTAAATAGGCCGGACCCAGAAATGAAAGGATCCTTCGCCAGCCCTTTTTTTTGCCGGTAGTTGTATCAATGGTTTCGTGTACTTCGCTTAGGGATAAATGGTTAACTTTATTCATTACATTACAAATTTAATACTATATGGCTGAACGTTTAAATATCTCCTCCGGTTCGCCCTGGGAAGATATTGTTGGATACTCAAGAGCTGTGCGTATTGGCAATATTATTGAAGTAGCCGGCACTACCGCTATGAACGGCGATGAATTGATTGGAAAGGATGATTTATATGCTCAAACAAAATATATTCTTGAAAAAATTGAAGGCATTTTAAAACAGGCCGGTGCTGGCTTAAAAGATGTTGTACGCACAAGAATGTTTGTTACCAATATCGCTGATTGGGAACAGGCAGGCAAAGCACATGGAGAATTTTTTAAGGATATAAAACCTGTTGCCACGATGGTGGAAGTAAGCAAATTAATCAACGATGATTTGTTGATTGAAATTGAAATAACAGCAATAGTGTAAATTTTACACAATAATTTATCCACAGCAATCGAATGTTTTTTAACAATACATAATGAAAGATGACCAAAGCTAAAATTGTTGAACGGAGCGTCGCCACTGAATTTCCACGGAGTTACAAATGCCGGCTTCAAAATTAAAACCCCAAAAATTAGTATAGCTTACCCCAAAAAATATAAAGTGTTCATTTGACTATTTCCCTTCTTTTTCTTTCAAATTCCCTTAAATTGCGAGCTAACTAAAGGAATTTCTCACTTATGAGTTTTACGAATTACGCTGTTCCTTATGCAATCAATAAGGATTACACTAAAAAAGTTGCTTACTTTTCGATGGAATTTGCTGTTCATCAGCCTTTAAAAATTTATAGCGGTGGTTTAGGATTCTTATCCGGCTCTCACATGCGCAGTGCTTACGAATTGAATCAAAATTTAATTGGCATTGGTATTTTGTGGAAGTATGGTTACTATGATCAGGCAAGGAATTCGGACCAGACATTGCAGGTGCAATGGAATGAAAAAATATACAATTTCCTGGAAGATACCGGCATTAAATTTCAGATAGATATTCATGATCATCCGGTTTGGGTTAAGGCGATGTACTTAAATCCAAAAACGTTTAATAGCGCTCCGCTGTTTTTCTTAACTACCGATTTGCCGGAGAATGATTATGTATCGCAAACCATTACACATCGTTTGTATGATGGTAATGTGGCTACTAAAGTTGCTCAGTTTATTTTATTGGGCGTTGGTGGTGCCAAGTTGATTGATGCATTAAATTTCAATCCGGACTTATATCATTTTAATGAAGCGCATGGTATCAGTGCTGCATTTTACTTATACAGAAAATTCAACAGTTTTGAAGAAGTAAAAAAACGTGTAGTATTTACAACACATACACCGGAAGAAGCAGGGAATGAAAAACATGATATTCATCTTTGCCAAAAAATGGGTTATTTCTGCAACATACATATTGATGATGTACGCAAAATGACGGGCATGGAAGATGATCAGTTTAACCATTCATTGGCAGCCTTACGTTTTGCGCATTTGGCAAACGGTGTATCGCAGTTACATGGTGAAGTTAGTCGACATATGTGGGGCAAGTACAAAGACATTTGCGAGATTAAAGCAATTACCAATGCACAAAACTGGAAGTATTGGGCTGATAAAGAATTGTACAAAGCAAAAGAAGAAAGTAACGACGAAGCTTTTGATGCACGCAAAAAAGAATTGAAAAGAAATTCGATTGAAATTATTGCCGATCAATCGGGCAAGATTTTGGATCCGGATGTATTGACGATTGTTTGGGCTCGTCGTTTTGCCGGTTACAAAAGAGCTGAATTAATATCGAGAGATCATAGCCGTTTCCAGGCTTTATTAAGCAATAAAAAATATCCGGTGCAAATTGTTTGGGCTGGAAAACCTTATCCACTGGACAATCCGGCGATTAGCGATTTCAACCATTTGGTAAACTTAAGCAAGCAATATAATAATGTAGCGGTTTGTGTTGGATACGAATTAACCCTAAGCAGAAACTTAAAACAAGTGGCTGATATCTGGTTAAATAATCCACGTGTACCTCGTGAAGCAAGCGGTACCAGCGGTATGACGGCTGCTATGAACGGTGCTGTAAACTTTAGTACCAACGACGGATGGATTTGTGAGTTTATGAAACATGGCATTAATGGATTTGTAGTGCCACCGGTTGATTATGAAAAAATGAGTACACAGGAACAGGACGAATATGATTTGAACCAACTGTATGAAATTTTAGAAAAAGAAATATTACCGGCTTATTATGATGATAAAGCCAAATGGCGCCAGATTGTAAAAAATGGTATGGACGATGTTCGTTACCAATTTGACAGTAACCGTATGGCGGATGAATATTATAAAATTCTTTACAAATAAATTGTATTGACCTTATTAAATGCCTCGATTTATCGGGGCATTTTTTATTAAGGCAATATGGAAATCACGCATACAGGCATCTTAGCTTAAAGCCTTAATTATGAAAAAAATATTTCTTGGACTATTTGCATTTGGGATGCTTCAAGTTTGCAATGCGCAAACAATGGGTGTTAACGGAGAAAAGATACCTCCTCCACCACCTTTACACCATGTAAAAAAACATACTGCTATCAAAAAAACAAAAAAGCATCCAATGCATGTTGCAAAAAAACATAAGACCAGAATAAAGAGAGATCCTCCAATGCTTACTCCACCAAAATTTGTTAAGGAAGACGAGAAGCAATAGAATACTGCAGATAGGATGGAACATAGATGAAGCGGATAAATATATTTTTTAGAAAGAGTATTTGTAAATACACCCGACTCATTATGTTCCATTTTTACACTTAACAAGATGTTAGCAAAACAAATTTGTTTGAATTAAACTTCTACGGAACTTCATTGTCACAGCCGATGATGAAAAAATTTGTTTCGGGACTAATACTATTTGCTTTGGGTGCTACCTTTTTACAGGGTAAGCCTTATCGTGAACATACATTTTTCATTAATCCTATTCAGGACACTTCTAAACCTTACACCCTTTATTTTACTATTGATGACGGACCATTGGAAGGCACGCCTTTTATTGATAGTGTGTTTACCGAAGAACAAGTACCTGCAGATCTTTTTTTAATAGGTGCTAATTTACAATTTGGACGCCTTTTTCCCGGCTATCTTACCACTTTACAAAACAACAAATGGTTTGAATTAAACAACCATAGTTATACGCATGCAAATGAAAAGTATAATTATTACTATGCACATAAAAGACTGGCATTGGATGATATGCGGCGCAACAATGACTCCTTGCATTTTACTACAAAAATATGTCGCATGCCTGCCCGTAATATGTGGCGCATAAAAGATAAAAAATTCAATGATGGTTTTAGCGGTGCAAAAACAGCCGACTTGCTGCATCGAAAAGGTTTTCAGGTAATGGGTTGGGATTTAGAATGGGAATCAGATTCATTAGGGCATCCTTTACAATCGCCGGAACAATTATTCAGTCAACTACAATTAGCTTTTAAAAACAAAGATTCTTTTCTTCCAAATAATGTTGTGTTGCTTTGCCATGACTGGATGTTTATTACACCTGCCTATAAAAAAGAGTTGCAAAAATTTATACAGCTTGTTAAGAGCTCAGGAAATATCCGGTTTGCGTGGTTAAGTAATTATCCCGTGCATTAAATTCTTAAGGCGCAGCAATGCTTACTTCTCTGTAAATGCTTTCAGACCATTCAACGCATCTTCATATCCGGGACCGGTTATCCTGTCAATAAATATCCCATAAAATTTATCCCAGGGATACCAATGCAATTTGGTTAGGGCTTTCCATTCTACCTGTATTTGGTTCTGTGCTTCTACGGGAGTAAGGATTATCTCATTTACAATCTCGTCTTCCCCTTTTGATTGAAGGGTAAATTTTATCGACGAAGAATCAATTGAAATCATATTAAGATGCACCTGCCTTTCCTGATATATGATATCACAATATGCATGTTGCATGGGCACAGTTGAATCGGAGAATGTAATTTTTGCCGAATCGCTTGCAAACAATGGCTGCCAGTTTTTCCAGTTTTTAAAATTGGCTAACTGTGCAAATATCTTATTAGCCGGAGCATTGATTACCACAGCTCTCGATACTTTAACCTGTGACGACAACAGTAAAGACATCAGCGTAACTACTACAAACAGTCCGATAATGCCAACTAAAAAAAGCTTAATGAAACGCATATAAAACAAGAGTATTTTTAATTATTCCCAACGGAAAACCTTTACAGCTACTGCATAAACCACCACGCCCCAAATTGCAAGGATACCAATTTGCGTACCGCAATCGGATAAGTGCGCTCCTTCAAAAGCAACTTTGCGCATGGCATCATTTAAATGCGTTAACGGCAATATTTTACAGATTGGCTGTAACCAGTTAGGAAAATTATCTGTAGAAAAAAATGTTCCTGCCAATAAAAACTGAGGCAGTGTAATGAGGTTTGCAAATGGGGGTATAGTGCTTTCATTTTTCGCCAATCCGCTTACAATAAAGCCAAAGCCCATAAATACAAGCAGGGCTATAAAACTAAGCACTAACAATTCGAAAAACGTAGTTGCTCCATGCACTAATGTAAAGCCAAAACAAAAATGCCCTACTAATAATATAGTAATTGCTGTTAATAATTGAAACAATACACGGCTTAAGGCTTCGCCTAAAATTATGTTGGTACGGCTTATAGGTGTTGCGAAAAAACGCTTTAATACCAATGTGCTTCGTAAATTAAAAAACATAAATGCTACGCCAAATACACCTGCACTTAGTAAAGAGAATCCCAATTGGCCCGGCAATATAAAATCGATCGTTTTATATTGCCTTACTTCCGTTATATCCCTTTTATAATTAAAATTTGATACTGCGTATGTAGGCCTGTTACTATATTTCCGGTTACTTATTTCATTTGAAATTGTATTAAGCAGGGGTAAAACCTGCGGCCATTTATCTTCACTGGCATTTGTACTTTGAATCGTATAATTATAGGCAGGGGTGTCTATTCCGGTTTTTGAAATTTTTATAACGCCTGCTATCCTCCCCTTATCCAAATCCATTTTTAAAGCACTATCATTTGCATACCTTACAATCTTAAAACGATTAATGCTTACGATAGAATCATATAGTTCGTTCGTTGTATCACAATCCTTAGCGATTGCAATTTTAGAAACCGGTAAACCACCGCTATCACCAATAAATCCAAACGTTAAAATAAAAATCAATGGAAACAAAAAACTAAAAATAACAGCACTTGGACTGCGGAAAATACCCTTTAAACTTGCCTTTGTAATCGCCAATGTGGCTCTAATCTGACTATATTGCTGCATTGCTGTATAAAAATTTCGGTAAAGCTATCTGTAAAAAAAGTTTCAGCAAAAATTTTTAAATCCAAGACAAATGACGTAAATTTGGAGACAAATGACGTGGTATGAAAAAGAACAGCAGCACAAAAAAAACAGCGCCTTACAAACAACAGGATTTACCCATCAGCAAAGTAGAAGAACCTATGCCTGTTTATAGAAGCGTAAAGAAAGTACTTCCCTCTGTAAAAGATTTTACTTATACCGAATTTAAAAAAAATGCAGATAAAACTCCTTTTACACAAGCGGAGTGGGCTGCCATGCTGCATATAAGCGAACGCACTTTACAACGCTATGCAAAAAACAACGGCACTTTCTCTTTTATTAATGCAGAGCGTTTTCATCAGATAATGCAGGTAATAGAAAGAGGCAAAAAAGTATTCGGCAAAACAGAGCTTTTTTATAATTGGCTACATTCCAATCCACCGATGCTGGAAGGCGATTTATCTGCCCTTACGCTTACCACTTATGATGGCATACAAAAAACACTTACCCAATTAGGAAGAATTGAACACGGTATTTTTGCATGATTATTTACCGGCTTTCACATAACGATTATGCAAACGACCTATCGGGCACAGGCGCCAAACTTTATGGCGGCAGATGGAATTCTGTTGACTTAAATGCGGTATATGCTACTGAAAATATTTCGCTGGCCGTACTGGAAATATTGGTACATATCCGGCAGTTCAGAAGCCCTGTAAATTACAGCCTTGTATCAATCGAAATACCTAAAACAATTGAGCCGATTGTTATTACCAACGAAAAATTAAAAAGACATTGGAAAGACGACCTTTCCTATTCGCAATTTATCGGCGATGAATTCCTGAAATCATTGCATGGAGTAATCTTAAAAATCCCCTCAGCGATTATCGATCAGGAAAATAATTTTCTTATCAATCCAAAACATCCGGATATTTCAAAAATTAAAATCGTTCATTTAAAAGATTTTGAATTTGACAAACGGCTTTACTAAAATGAATACAACCTATTTACTTCTCGGCAGCAATATGGGAAACCCTCAACAGCAATTGTTGCAGGCAATATCGAGCATTGAACATTTAATAGGAAAACTTATCCGCCAATCAAACCTATACCAAACTGCGGCCTGGGGCAAAACGGACCAACCGGATTTTTTGAATCAGGTAATTATTGTAGAGACAAATTTGACTGCCTCGGAAACAATGCAAACAATCCTCGGCATAGAAGAAAAACTAGGGAGGGTAAGAACGGTAAAAAATGCTTCCCGTACGATTGATATTGATATCCTTTTTTTTAATACAGACATAATCCACCAAAAAGACCTTCTGGTACCGCATCCGGAAATAGCAAACAGGCGCTTTGTATTAGTACCCCTGAACGAATTATCGCCCCATATGAAACACCCGGTTTTGCATAAAACCATCCACGAGTTGCTTGAAATTTGCCCCGACAAATTAGATGTGAAGAAGTTTTAATGGCACTACTAAAGTTTACTATTATTTTGCAGCCGTATTATTTATGAAGTACAACTTTATTACAATAGAGGGAAATATCGGTGCCGGCAAAACTACGCTGGCACATTTGCTTAGCAAACATTTTAATGCAAGGCTACTCCTGGAAGAGTTTGCCGACAATCCTTTTCTGCCTAAATTTTACGAAAACCAGCAGCAATACGCCTTTCCGCTTGAATTGTTTTTTATGGCAGAGCGCTATAAACAGTTAAAAGATTTATTGTCGGTAAAAGATATGTTTCAGCACGGCACTATTTCAGATTATCTTTTTACCAAATGCCTGTTGTTTGCTAAAGTGAATTTACCCGACGAAGAATTCAGGTTGTACCAAAAATTATTCGACATTATTAATCCACAAATAAAGCAGCCGGATATTTTAATTTACCTGCATGCGCCGGTTAGTAAGCTGCAACAAAATATAAAAAAACGTAATCGAACTTACGAACAAGGCATTAGTAACGAATATCTTTTTGATTTGCAGGAATCCTACACACAATACATCAAGCAACATAATATTAAAACTTTATTCATAGATTCTTCCAATGCCGATTTCCTGGGCGATTCGGGGCATTTGGATATTGTTATCAACGCCCTGAATAAGGATTTTGAAGATGGGCAGCATTATCTCACGCTGCCTTAGCCCTGCCCCTAAATCTCCCGAAGGAGGGCTTTTTGAAGACCCGAAAAATTCAAGCGCCTTCTATAAACTTGAAGAGTGGGTTTCTTGAATTAAATTTGCACTCGCAATTAATAGAATTAGCTACCCATTTACTGAACAACTCGCCTGAGTATAGTGTTTCTAAATTCTTGTAATTAGTGTAATTCGAATAATTAGTGTATAAAAATTGGTGTATTAAATGGATAAACCTGCAATCGTTGCTTTAAAAATACCTGAGTTCAGAAATTTTATTATTGGGCGCTTCATCTTTGTAATGGCGCTTCGTATGTTAAGTACATTGGTTGGATGGTGGATGTACGAGTTAACAAGAGATCCTTTTTATATCGGTATGTTAGGGTTGGCAGAAGCCATCCCTGCTGTATCGTTGGCCTTATATGCAGGTTTTGTAATTGATAAAAGCGAGAAAAGAAAACTGCTGCTTATCGGCGTTATACTCTATGCCGTTTGTACCTCTATTTTATTGGCGACTTCTACGCATTGGTTCCATAATCAGTTTGGCACTAAGCTTATTATTATTTTGGTATATAGCATTATCGTTATAACCGGTATCCTTCGTTCATTTACAGGCCCAAGTTTTGGTGCCATTGTAGCTTCCCTTGTGCCTCGTGAATTATTGACTACTGCTTCGCAATTAAACTCTACTGCCTATTTAATTGCCAGTATCAGTGGTCATGCTACCGCAGGTTTTTTAATTGCAGGCATTAATGTTACAGGCACTTTTATTGTAATTACAGTACTGGTTTTATTAGGTTGGCTGGCTCTTTCTAAATTAAAAGAAAAACCTCCTATTTTAACAGCAGAAAAGAAAACATTGGAAGCTGTTGGCGAAGGATTAAAATATGTATTAAAAACAAAAGAAGTATTAGCTTCCTTATCGCTCGATTTATTTGCTGTGTTTTTTGGTGGTGCCGCAGCGATGGTTCCTGTATATGCCAAAGATATTTTACATGTAGGCCCTATTGGTTTTGGTTGGCTGAATGCCGCTACCGACATAGGTTCTATCTGTATGGTTATTTCTTTAACTGTTGCTCCTTTGCGAAAAAAACAAGGCTTGAAATTATTATATGCAGTTGCCGGATTTGGTATTTGCATTATTGCATTCGGTATTTCCAAATGGTATTGGCTATCTTTTTTAGCTTTACTGATAAGTGGCGTGTTAGATGGCGTTAGTGTTGTTGTGCGCAGCAATATTGTTCAATTAAAAACACCGGATGAATTGCGGGGTAGAGTAATGAGCGTAAATTCGATGTTCATTAACTCATCCAATGAGATCGGACAATTTGAAAGTGGCGTGGCGGCTAAACTGATGGGCAATGCGGTATCGGTTGTATTTGGCGGTTGTATGACAATATTAGTAGTGGTAGCAACTGCTATAAAAGCACCGGCATTAAAAAAGATGGAGTATTAATCTATTATACGAATTATTCGAATTACACTAATTACACCAATTAATACCATGCATAAAATCATAGAAATAGATAAACATTTATTCAGGTTGATTAATGATACCTGGCATAATAATTTTTTTGATTTCATTATGCCATGGCTTCGGGATGCTGAGATGTGGGCTCCGTTGTATTTTTTTCTTATACTTCTTATTACGATCAATTATAAAAAATCCGGCTGGTGGTGGGTATTGTTTTTCATTGCTACCGTTGTGCTTACCAACTATATTAGCAGCGATCTTATTAAAGGGCATACACATCGGGTGCGCCCATGCTTTAATCCCGATTTTGCAAGCTGGATAAGGATCCATGTGGGATATCTTCCTGGCAATTCCAGCTTTGTTTCATCCCATGCCGCCAATCATTTTGCAATGGCTATGTTTTTTTACCTAACCCTAAAAAAAGAATTTGGACGATTACCTGTGTTATTTTTTTTATGGGCGGCATCTATTTCGTATGCGCAGATGTATGTTGGCGTACATTACCCAACAGATATATTGGGAGGCACTATTGTTGGCTTGCTGATTGGTTATCTTATTGGTAAACTATTCAACAAACAGTTTGGGCTTGTAAAACCAATTACGCAAACTGCAAATGCATTATAGCCCTGTCTCACCAGTCCTTGTAAGTGCGGCTCGTTTTTTCTTGCTTAATTTCTTTTCGTATTCCAATACTTCGGGAGGCTTTACTTTAGTGGTATCCTTAACGGGTGCTGCTGCAATCTGCAGGGAATCTTTTTTAGGTTCAGGGTCTTTCTCTAATGATCCCCGATAGTATTTTTCTGTTTTAACTACATCGCCAGTTTCAGGATCGTAGTATGTCCATATTCCATCGGGCACACTGTAATTAGTAGCTTTTACATATTTATAGCTTACTACTTCATCGCTACCAGTACCAAATACCGGAATCGTATCATAAGGCGCATCGGGATTATATGCATGCCATTGTTCAATGCGTAGTGGCTGGCCTAAAAATGTATAATATTTTTGAATCCCTTCTTTTACCCCCCAATGATAAAATTCAATGGCAATGATATCGCCGCCATTGGTATATTTTTTCCAGAAGCCTTCTTTTTTATCATCTTTATATATGCCTTCATCATCATAGCCCGGCTCTCCTCTCAGTTCAGGAACGGTTGTAACCCACTTTCCCTGCTTTAATCCTTTTTTATCAATAGCATTAAGCGTATCGCCATCAGCAGCTATTTTAAATGTTTTGTATTGGGATTTTCCTTCAAGTACGCATAAAAACAGGCAGAGTATTAGCAAAGCAATCGAACGCATGAGTATTATTTTTTCTTTATACTAAACAAAAACTATGCAAATCTATCTTCTATTTGGGAAATTTAGCATCTTGTCTTACATTTGCGCTCCCGAAGGGGAAATTGGGTTATGGTGTAAAGGTAGCACTGCAGATTTTGATTCTGCCTGTCTAGGTTCGAATCCTAGTAACCCAACAGAAAACGCATCAAATCAAAAACCGTTTAGAACCTTTATTAAAAGAGGCTTTAAACGGTTTTTGATTTATAGGATTTTATTTATACCGCAGTTGGCAATCTTACTTCCAGCATATTTTTACCAGATATAGGAATATGTAATTCTACAGTGCCGCTTTGCGATTGAACCCTGTCATAAATAAGGCTGTTAAATATCTCTTTCTCCAATTCATCAAAATTTTTCGAAGAACTGTTGTCTTCCACCTGAAGTTTAAATTCATTGGTAGATGATTGTATGGTGATAACTACCTGAGTAATTTCTTTTTTATCTGACAATACTTTTAACCACTGTTCAATAATTCTGATAGACACGAGTGCAATATCTGAAGGCGTTTCACAATCGCTGTCCCGTGTTTCTATTTTTATTTTAAAAGGAAAAGTATCTTCTATTTTTTCTACAAATTCCTTTATCAGGCATTCAGTAGGAACCCATTTAAGCGTGGGTGGCATAATTATATTTGTAAGGCTGCGCATGCCCCTCAAAACATCCTGTAGCTGATTGATTGCCGTTTGTGTAAAAGACTCTCTGTTTGCTTCATTGCTCTCGCCCATTTTCAAATACATAAGACTGGATGCTACCAACTGGGCAAGGTTTTCGTGCAGGTTATGTGCAATGGCTTTTTTATCTTCTTCCTGTTTCTTTAAAACCCGGCTGATTGTTTTGCTTTTTATATCAATCATTTCTTTAGCTCTTTGCCTTATCAATTTATTTTTCTTACGCAACTCCAATAATTTGGTAATTTGATTGGATAAAAGCGTTAGTGCTCTTTCTTCTTCTTTAGTAAGTTTTTTTGGTTTTTGATCGAGAATGCAAATAGTACCGAGTTTAAATCCTGCAGGAGAAACAATCGGAGCACCGGCATAGAAACGCACATTCGGCTCGCCGGTTACAAATGGATTATCAACAAAACGTTCATCCAATAATGCATCTTCCACTACAAATACATCATCCTGCAAAATAGCATGTGCGCAAAAAGCTACATCTTTAGAAGTCTCTTCGCCTTCTAATCCTTTTTTTGCCTTAAACCATTGACGGTCTTTATCCAATAGAGTAATTAACGAAATGGGGCAATTACAAATCTGACTGGCAAGTTCAACAAGGTCATCAAAATTGTCTTCAGCAGGTGTGTCGAGGATGTCGTAAGAAGTAAGATCAGCCAAACGAAGGTCTTCATCAAGCGGTAATTCAGCAATAATCATAGATTTAGCTATTCGCAGGTTTATTAGATTTAAGGAAATATTAATCGGAATTTACATGTAATAGCAAACCCTGACTATGTATAACGTTTTATCCGCAATTTTATTATTTATCCTTTTCCATAATTTCAAACTGCCTTGAAATAGACTCCCCATCTTCATCTACGATCGTTATTATATGTAACCCCGGCGATGGGCTTAGTGCTATCTGATGAAAGTTTGTAGTAGTGATTATAAACGCATCATCTAAACTCCAGAAAATTTTTGCAGAGGCTTTACGGTTGGTTGCAGTAAAAATTGTTTTGCCCCGTTCGCCATTTATTTCGAGCGGCACATAAATTTTTGCATCGGGTTGCGGATAAATCAGCTCTATATTTTTGCCCGGTTCTGCAATGCTGCAGCCATCTTTAAATGGCGGCAATGGCTTATAATCATGGTTCTTTTGTTTGTAATAATATTCCATGGCAGGCGATAATACAAACCAGCTTGTATGTACCATATCTGCCGGGGATACGCAGTTTTCATTTACACGATAAGTTCCTGTTGCATCTAAATGAATCATTTTATGATAAGGGCATAAAGGAGCTTTGTACCCATTGGCAGGCACCATTATCGTATCCACATCCGGACAATCAATATTAGCCCTGTAACCGCTCTCTCTGCATACAGGCAAATAGGCAATATCATTCGTTGGTGTTTTAAACCATTCCGACGAAGGCAATTGTCGAAAGATATCAAACAGTATCGGAGCGGCAGTCTGCACGCCAATTAATCCGGGGCGACCCTCACCATCTGTATTACCAACCCAAACTGCTACCACATATTTGGGCGTAATACCAATTGCCCAGGCATCCCTGAAACCAAAGCTGGTACCGGTTTTCCAGGCTATGCGTTGCGACGAACTAAATTGCTGCCACAAGCCTTCTTCGCCAGGGCGGCGTACTTCTTCCATTGCCTGAAAGGTGAACCAGATAGAAGTGGCATCTAATGAATTGATGGTTGCATTAGCGTTTGTCCGTTGCCGTGAGTTATCCTGATATTGCGGCGGATAAAAATCTTTTGTAAATACTTTGCCATTGTTTTTTTGCTGATGATTTAATGTTCGTGCAAAGCTTGCATATAAGCCAGCCAAATCCCACATGTTTATATCGCAGCCTCCTAATATCAATGATAAGCCATACGTATCTGCCGGACGGTTTAAGGTAGTGATACCGCATTGTTTCAGCAACTCATAAAAGCGTTGGTATTTATATTGCTGCAATAATTTTACAGCAGGTATATTGAGAGACCGTGACAATGCTTTTGATGCCGGCACCGCACCATCAAAACTTAAATCAAAATTCTGCGGCACATAACCTCCAATCTGCGTAGGAATATCGGGTACTAATGAGTTGGGCAAAATCATTCCATCACTCAGCATCGTTGCATACAATATCGGTTTCAGTGTACTGCCGGGGCTTCTTGGGGCTTTTATTACATCTACATAACTCTCCATATCCGAATCGTTGATGTTGTATATATTGCCTACATAACTTAATACATTGCCTGTTTCCACATCCAGCACCAGGGCACAGGTATTATTAATACCATTGCCTTTTAATATGCTTTGATGCTGCGTTAAAATATCTGTTACATTTTTTTGAAGGTTAAAATCAATCGTTGTTTTGATGCTTGTTAATTTGGTTGAATCTGTTTTTACCAAATCATCTTTAAAACGCTGTAACAAGTGCGGCGCAAATTGCGGTAAAGGAATTGGTGCACCGGGCAATGGCTCCAGCTTTGCTAAATCACAGGTTGTTTTATCAATGGTATTGTTGGCTACCAGTTTATCGAGCAACTCATTTCTTTTCTTTAATAATACAGAACGGTTTCTTCCGGGATTTACGAGTGAAGGAGCATTGGGCAACACAGCCAATACAGCCATTTGTCCCCAACTTAATTTATCAGGGCTTTGCCCAAAGTAGCGCCAGGACGCAGCATCCAGCCCCACTACATTGCTTCCAAAAGGTGCATTGGATGCATATAAACCCATGATCTCTTTTTTGGAATGGGTACATTCCAACCGAACAGCCTGTATGCTTTCTATTAATTTTTGATACAGGTTACGCTTTGCTGTATGCCTGCTTAAACGCATTACCTGCATGGTTAAGGTGCTGCCGCCTTGTGTTACGCCTTTACTACGGGTATTTTTAAACGCAGCCCGTACAAATGCAATTGGGTCAACACCGGGATGATAATAAAAGCGTTTATCCTCAAACGTTAGTATGCATTTAATAAATTTATCCGGCACATTCACATCATACGGAAAGCGCCATTGTCCATCGGCTGCTATAGAAGCATCCAATAAATTACCATCTTTATCTTCGATAACATAACTGGTAGGTGCATTAAATAATTTTGAAGGAAGGCAAAACCAAAACCACACCAACAGTATTGCAACTATCAGCAGTTTAATTTTTTTCTTTTTTGACCAGGCGTTCTTACTACTATTAAACATCGTTGCGTCGCACTCTTTTACGGAATACCTTTACTTGGCTTTTATCGAAGCGTATATTAAACCTACCAACCAATATTTGTCTCCAAAATATCTTTTGGTGGAATCATTTCAAATGTTCGGTAGAGCTTTATACTGATATGCCTCAGTGGATAATTTATTTTCCAAATTGATGAATCCCCTTTATCCTCATTCACATAAAACGTTTTAGTTACCCTCCACTTATTTTTTATCCATTGTAATCGTTCGCCACTCCCCGCCCCTGCTATATAAAAGCTTGTTATCTTCTTTTGTTTGATATAAAAAGTAGGATTGGGAAGAGCTGACAACTGTTCATTCAAAATATATTCATGCTTTCTTTTATTATAAAAAAATACTTGAACTCCATTTTTTATTCCGTTTCCACTTTGTCGATAAAGCCTTATAACATAATCTTTATAGCCATCATAATTCAAATCAAATAGTGTATCTGACATATACCCTGGTTGTTCCAATATAAACTGTCTTTTTATATAATCCCGCTTGCCTTTTAGGGTTTTTGTATTGATTTTTAGATTTCTTAAACTATCATAGGCATCTACTGCAACTGGAGGGTCTTTCTTTATTACATCTTCGTCTTGTTTATCCATTTCAATAATACTATCTGCCTTAACAACATTTGTTGTCTTTGCTCTCAATTTTTTATCAGCTGGATTACAACTTACAAAAGCGAAAACCAGCAATACAAAACCTATCATTTTGTTATACATGCAACTTTATTATTACTCTTCAATATCTTAGAACAATAAGGCAACTAACTATCTACAATCAGTCTGCTGGTTAAGAATTAGATGTTTCGTTCCTCAACATGACAATGGAAGATGTATGTGTTTTTTCAAAACAACTTAAATCTTTATAGAGATGATTTTGTTAGGGAGCAACCTCTACCCATCTTCCATTCACTCCGGCACTAATACTATTATCATACATCGCACTACAAAATGTTCCCGGTAAAAAGTATTTACCTAAGTAAGATGCATTTAATTGTACATAATACACCAACGTTTTATTTTCAGGAATATCAAAATAGGTATAAACCCTGTCGTCCCGAATATCCTGATAATCGGATGGAGAAGATTTAAAACTTCCATCGCCTTCTTCATTATCCGACAACCTTGTATTTAATATCTCCCATCCGCTTGGGAAAATTTGTGCCAATGCCATTTGATTATAGCTGCCACGTTTGCCGGGATTTATTATTGTTACTTTGGCAATAAAATCTGTGCCTTGTTTAAGGCTTGCAACATCAATTGCCTTGCCATCCTGCGTAAGATAACTAACACTCATCTGCAATATGGATGGATTGTTGTTTACTTTCAATTCATCATTAGCCAATGGCTGACCTTTGGTGATTAAGCGTACATACAATAAGTTGCTGCCTTTATTATTTACAATAACACCTGCATTGCCTTTGCTTACATCTACCGCCGATTGCGCAAAATAGGACGACGAATTAATATCAACCGACTTGCCATTGACAGTTATCGTAGCCATAATTTTTGCTCCTGAAGGATTTCTTCCACAATATTCTGCAATAGCAATTAACGAATACGCTGTTGTTTGTGTACTGTACCAATAATCCTGTCCTAATTTTTGGGCAACTGTTCGTAGCAAATCTGCAGCCTGTTGTCGTCTGCCCATTAGCGTTAGTGTTTCCAAAACCATCGCCTGATCCCTTAAATCAGAGCCGTATGTAAAGCCTGCACTATTGCGGACATTGAAACTAGTAGGCAGTCCGCTTATCAAAGAAGCGGCAATGCTTGTCTGCCCCATTAATTGATAGGCTGCCGCCAGTCGCCATTTTGCTTCCGGAGAGATGTATGGAAATTCTTTTAAGCGGTTCATTGCTCCCAGCTCCGGAGCTTTAGCCAATGCCAGTAAAAATAAGCGATAGGATTGGTCGAGGTCGCCACCATAAAAATTATTGGTGTTGGGTGCCCATGCGTTGGCTTTGTTGTGTTCAAAGTTTTTCCATTGTTGCAACATTGACTCATTTACAGCATACCCTCTTTCCGAAGCTTCCAACAAAAAATGCCCTGCATAATTGCTGCCCCAGGCATCGCTTTCATCTCCGCCCGGCCAATAACTAAAGCCTCCGTCATTGCGTTGAAAATTTTGTAAGCGGTTAATGGCTGCTTTAATATTATGGTCAATCTGTGCTTTCCGATAATCATCCAAATCGGTTAATTGATTTAAAAATAATTGCGGAAATACAGAAGAGGTGGTTTGTTCAATACAACCATAAGGATACTCAATCAGGTAATCCAGCCTTTTCTCTAAATTCATCGGAGGCACACTCGAAATTTCAAGCGTAGCTTTAGATGTAGAACCAGTGCCGATTTTGATGGCAGAAGTTTTCCATTGTTCGTTTGCCAATAATTGTTTTTCAGCAACACTTGTAACCGGTGGATTTGGATTGCGTATATCCAGTTCGATATCACAATCTGTTTTTTCTGTGCCACTTGTTGCTGTAAGTTTTACTTTACCAATACCCGTATTCGGTTTTACTTTTACATCAAAATAAACCATCTGCTCGCCGGTTTGTGTAAAGCTGATATTCTGTGAGGATGCCCCCACCACTTCTAAAAACGGATTGGATTGCAGGGTTACAGTTACATTCCTGATTTTATTTTCCATTGCAAATACCGTAACAGGCACTTTGATTGTTTCGGCCGGGCCTAATACTCTTGGCATAGTTCCCAGCATCATCAATGGTTTCTTTACAGCAATTGTTTTTTCGGCATTGCCATAACTGCCCTTGTTACATGCTACTACCATTGCACGTACCGAACCTATATATTGCGGCAAGGTAAAATTATGTACCTGCCGTTCGCCTTTCTTTAAGTAGAAGGGCCCCATGTACAATACCACCGGTTTAAAACGGTTGGCATGTTTTTGATTCATCGGACCAGCATCCGCATCTCCGCCGAGTGTAAGTGTTTGCACAATGCCACCTGCCCATGCGCCGATAACATAATCATACAAATCCCAACTCTTTACACCGAGTGCTTCTCTTGCATAAAAACTGCTGTGAGGGTCTGGTGTTTTAAAATGTGTCAGGTCTAATAACCCATCATCTACAATTGCAATGCAATAGGTCATGTCCCGTCCGTTTTGTTCACTAACGGTTACGGATGTACGAGTTTCCGGACGGATAACATCCGGCATTGTAATAACCGGATTCAGTATGGTATTTTTGTCTTCTACCGAAATCGGGATTACTCCATACATACGTATCGGCAAATCATTTACCGTTTGCGCATGTGGTTGCAATAAACTTACATTCGCATATATATTCGGCGACATAGAAGCTTCTGCTTTAAACTTCACAATCGTTTGCCCCTGCTCGGTTTCTACCCAAAATGTTTTCAATACTTTGCTGCCGCTTTCAATACTAATCAATCCTCTGCCGCCTTTGCTGCTTGGTATTGTTAAGGTAATATCTTCCCCAACATTATATGTTTTTTTATCGGATGTAAACGATAACATCGAAGCCGCTGTTGGGTCATCGGTGTTATCACGGCTTTGCCAGCCCGGTTCATCTAAATACAAAACCTGTCCGGCTATATGCCCACTCTTTAAATCCTTTACTAAAATTAAGTAGCGCCCCCACTCGTTTTCCTGCGCACTAAAATCCCAGGCACCTTTACCGTTGTATAGATGAACAGTTTCTGTTTTTATCAGTTTGTTGTATTGGTCTTGTGTAAAATTGCTAAGGTTATCGCCGCTATTATCCCACCACCAACGCCATTGTATTTTATAAAACTGTACTTCTACATCATTGTTGCCACTAACTAAATTGCCTCTGCAGTCCACATCTACAATCTGCGCTGTATGTGTTTTTCCGGTTAATAAATAGCCCCAATTTTTATCGCCTTCGGGCAATTTTATTCCTGCATAACTATTGTACGGACTATAGTGCATAGTTAAGTTATCAATACTAAACGTGCCACCCGGTTCAAATACTTTTACGCCAAGGCTTGCATACAACATTCCAGGTGCAGCTCCATCAATTTCAAAATTTGGTTTTACAGGAGCATTGCCATCGGCATCCAATGTACCATCAAAAATTACTTTGCTTTGCCCGATATAATGCGCTGTTGGATTGTCGAAATTATAATCGCTGTATTTTGCAAAGCTGGTACCTCTTGAATATAAGGCTGCATCAATTTTTGCTTTCAGGTTTTTAGCCGTTGCACCAAATAAATATTTAGCAGATAATATACCCGATGATAAATTTTGTTTGCCTAAAATACTATCCTTGCCAAAACTTAAATCAATCTTTAAGCGATTGGGCATTATGGTTTCTATCTTGATTGTTTTATCAAAACTTGCTCCGCCTACTTTTACTTTTGCCTGCCAGTTGCCCGTTGGCGAGCCTTGTTCGGTTGCTGTTTTAAATACGTTGAAACCACCGTCGGCATTGGGTTGTACAATGCGTTTATACAATTGCCCCTGCGGATTGTATAAATTAAATTCTACCGGCAAGCCTTTAGGTAATTTATTATCCTTGTCTTCGATAATACAGTTTACATACATCGAATCGCCGGGACGCCATACGCCCCGTTCGCCAAAGATGAAACCTTTGATGCCATTTTTTATTTCGGCACCGGCTACATCAAAACGGCTCAGTGGCAAGATGCTGCCGTCATCTAATTTCAGATAACCTTTTTCATTTCCTTTTTTGGCAACTAATAAATAGGGTTTTCTTTTTAGTTCAAAATTAGCAAAGCCATCGCTGCCTGTTTTCGCTTCTGCAATTACCTGTTGCTGATAATCGAGTACTTGTAATTGCACATCGCTCATTGGTTCGGTAGTAATGATGTTTGAAACAGCAATCGTCATTGCACCATTGTTGCCCCACTTTGCAGTAAGCCCGATATTGGAGGCAAGTATATTGCGAGTTGCCCATCTATCTTTATTATAGTAAGAGCGTTTGCATGGATTGTCTTTATCATCCCAGTTATAACCATACGCATAATAATTATTATAACGCCTCCAAAAATCGCCATCATCATCTACATCACTAGTACTGTTTACTTCATCCTCATCGTAACCATTACCTTCATCATCCGATTTTTTTGCAAGGTCGCCGGCATGGCAGGTGTATAAAGAATACTCGGGACGAAACCCAATAGTAACGTGGTATATAGCACCCGGCTCTGTTTTTATAAACTTATCAATGTCTAATGAAAACCGTTGTTTCTTATGCAGGTCCAATGTTTTGTCATCATCCAGCCTTACTGTTTTTTCTACAATCGGACGGGCAACTCTTCTGAGATTTTCATCTCCGCCCAAATCATTTACCTGCAAAAATTGCGGAATATTATTTTCATAAATTTTGATGATGCTTACATCTACCGCATTCAAATTAACCGCTTCAAAAGGCAATACCAGTTTTCCGGAATTGGGCAATATATTTCCTTTGCCCTGAATACTGATGGCAGGTAAATTATTTTCAAAAAAGATGCTTGATGAAAATGCTTTGTTCAATGTATCGCCCCAGGCATTTTTTATACCTACGTTTACATTTACGGTATAGTTGCCATTTAACTTATCGCTTGTGTAAATTTTTACTTCGCTGCCATTAATGGTATAAGTTATATCCGATTGATTGTTGATAGTGATTAAACCGGTAAGCTCCTGTCCTACCTGCAATGGGTCGCTAAATTGCACGGAAGCATATTGTTCGGCATCGTTCATTGCCATTACATTCATTACTTTAAAATCGCCAATAGCAGGCACTTCAATGGTTTTGCTATCACTAATATCAACGCCTAAAGGTTTCCCATTCCAACTTAAAGTTACTTCAGTAGCGGCTGCGCCACGTTCTATTCCCTGTACAGTAAAATTATGCTGCCTTGCTTTTTCGTTATGCTGCCAGTTAATGGCAAGTGTTTTACTTCCCTGCGTAGCAGTCAATAATTTTTCTACATCGGCTGATGTTTCAAAGTCGGCGGTTTCTATATCGCCTATCAAAATCATTTTATTTACTTCAGGAGCACTTCGCAAGCCATATTGGTTTACCTGAAAGGATGGCTTTTGTGTTTGAACATTGAACTGAAATTTTTCAAACTTAGATGGTACAGTTGTTACGCTTCCTAACTTAAACGTTACATCGTACAATACATCGGGGTCGAGGTTTTTATCGGGTTTAAATTCAATGGTACGGGCATCTGTCCATTTTGCTTTGCCTTTTACCGAAGGCGAAAAACTAAACAGCGATTCATCTACCACATCGCCAACAGTGTGTGTGGTAGCGGCATCGGCAGCCAGTTGAATTTTTACGGAAGCTGTTTTGGAAATAACTCCTGAAGTGTAAGCATCGATGTATTTGCTAAAAGCAGGATCAACATCAATCCATTTGTTTTTGATTTTGCAGGAGAATAAAAGAACAGATGTACACAGTATTGCGGCTAAAAAAGTTGCATTGAACTTTTTAGAACCAGGGTCGCCATCGGCATTCATAATTGAAAAGTTTTAGGAGAGTTGTTTTTGAATTGTTAATGTAAAGCAATAGATAATTTTTGAGATTTGCAATAGGTGGTTTTTTATTTGTTGTTAAAGATTGTTTAAATGCAGACGAGGATGTGAATGGATCTTTTGGTTTCATGGATTTGTGGAGATGGATGCCGTCAATTGACTTAATTATTATCAATATTGTTTTTGAATATCTTTATACAATTAAAAAACTACTGTTAATGTTTGGATTGTTTAATAAAAAAGACCCCAATAGATGTCCCGTTACCGAAGAGAATAGGATCTGGATTGAAACTTCATTCAATTTTTTATTAAACACTTTTGATAAACAAAAAATTAAAGAAAGGGAAATTCTCATTCCGCATCATTCACATTTTCCTATACGTTATAATGGTAGTGATCAAACAGCTATTGACACGTTGGCAATTGTTGCAAAACAAATGGAAGTTAATCCAGATGATATTCACTTGGATTTTTATAGTGAAGGGCCTTCAGAAATTTCTACTGGAGCATCTTTAGGTGCCGGCCGGGTATTTTTAAATTCAACGAAAGATGATAAACGCTCTGCAGGGCTTTATTTAGGAAAACAGGAGGATGGCAAATATCATATTTTATTAGAACGAGGAAAAATATTGGAACCTGAAAATATGGTAGCAACATTGGCTCATGAAATTGCACATATTAAATTATTAGGTGAAGGCAATTTAACTGACAACGATGAGAAGTTAACCGACCTTACTACTATCATTTTTGGCTTGGGGGTTTTCTCAGCGAATTCAGCGTTTCAATCCTACTCGGGTTTTGATTTTACCGGATGGCAAAAACTGGGTTACCTAACACAAATGGAATGGGGATACGGACTAGCATTGCTTGCTTATATCCGTAAAGAAAAAAGTCCGGATTGGATAAAGCATCTAACCTTGAATGTTAAGAGTGATTTTAAACTTGGAATGTCGTTTATAGAAAACAATGAGGCACTGATTAATTTGTAACCGAATTTTTGAAATACAAATTTTATCGTAGCAAAAGTTTTTGGTCAGACGACCAACAACTGCGGAAGATTCCCTAATCATCACTTCATCACCTCCGGAATAACCCTCCCCACACAACCATTCGGCATTTGAATATGAAGCATCGCTGCAAGAGTTGGTGCAATATCCGTCATATACACTTCTCTGTTTGTAGCGCCTTGTTTAATGCCCCATCCCATCCAAACCAATGGTATATGTGCATCATACGGGTTCCATAAACCATGTGTGGTGCCACTTGGCCCGCCATCAATCCATCCCGGTTGAAATACCAATTGTATATCGCCGCAGCGTTTTTCATAATAGCCATTGCTCAGCATTTTCTTTTGCACTTCCGGCAAAGTAGTCGCGTTTATCTTTTGGATATCAAATTCATTTGCAACTCCTGGTATTTTTTTAATCAATGGTAATATATAATCAATCAGTTTATCCCTGCTTATTTTAGCAGAGTCCATTCGTGGATGATTTAAGGTAAGCTGATAGTTATCGGTATTTACAATCATATCCGACAAGCCAAATTTCATCTTTATAAATGCATTCAAATAATAGGCAATAGCCGGTGTGCTTAAAAATCCATTCGGAATATTATGCTCATCCAAAAAAGCCGGAATATGCGCTACGCCATGATCTGCAGACAAGAATAATAAATAATTGCCGCTGCCATATTTTGAATCTAAAAATTTAAAGAAGGCTGCTAAGTCTCTATCCAAACGTAAATAATCATCTTCGTTCTCAATAGAGTTTGGACCAAATTGATGCCCGATATAATCCGTGGAAGAACAACTGATTGCTAAAAAATCTGTAGCATCTCCCATGCCTAAATTTTCACCTTCAATAGCAGCTTCTGCAAATTGCAAGGTGAATGTATTGCCCTGCGGTACCGATTTAATGGTAGTGTCTTTTTGTGTTTCAGTCAGCTTCGAAAAATTATGCGGAAAGGTAGGGCTCAATTCACCGGGGAATTTTCCTTCGTAACTTTTATTGTCCTGGGTGCTTTGGGTATAGGTTTCTACCGGATATAATGTATTCCAGTTAGAAGCCAATAAACTATCTACTAATTTTTTATTATTGAATTCAGTAGCCCAGCTTGGCAATTGATTCTCTGGAAAATTATAGTAGCTGCTGCTTACCCAGTTACCGCTTTGGTCATCGTACCAATAAGCTGCATTGGCACTATGCCCTGCAGGCAATATCGCACCACGATCTTTAATAGCAATGCCAATTACTTTGCTTTTAAAATTCGTTGCTAATCTTAATTCATCCGAAACCGTTGTTACCAATAAATTACGTGGACTCATAAATCCTGCTCCGGTGTTGCTCCCGATCGTTTGCACACTTGAATCTTCTGTGCAATACACTCTCCTGTTCGAATCCAAATCCCACCAATTATTGCCGGTAATGCCGTGTATGGCAGGTACGCTTCCGGTGTAAATGCAGGTATGTCCGCAGGCTGTAACCGTTGGTGTATAAGGCAATAACGTGTTTTCGCAACTAAAGCCTTCCCGCAATAAACGTTTAAAGCCACCATCGGTATAACGATCGGCATAACGGTATAAAAAATCCCAGCGCATCTGGTCTATTACAATACCCACTACCAGCTTAGGTTTTGATGGATTTACAGTTTGTGCCGGTGCAGCAAAATGTATGAACGACAGTTGAAATATAAGTACAGCCAAAAGCAGTCTGCGCATAATAGTAAGTTTTCTCAAAGATAGCAGCAGCAAGCCCGATTTTAGGGCATTTCCAATGTTAAGTGAAGGTTATGAATTTTGTTTGTAAAGCCTTAATTTTGCGGTTCTCTGTCTGAACCATGATTTTAGCCTTATTTAGCTTATCCGCCTGATGTGCAGAATGCCAAGTATAATTACAATCAGGCGAATAAGGAAAATCGTATAAAATCTAGGTTCAGACAATAATTAAGAAGAAAAGAAAAAATAAAGAACCAACAGCAAGGACAAAAAATCTTATTACGTATAACTTAAAAATTATAACTTATTATGGCAGATGTTTTTGAAAAATTAGTGAAAGATGGCGGTCCGATTGGCCAGCACATGGATAGAGCGCATGGCTATTTTGCGTTTCCGAAATTGGAAGGTGAGTTAGGTCCTCACATGAAATTTAGAGGTAAAGATGTATTGGTTTGGAGTTTGAATAATTATTTAGGATTGGTAAATCATCCTGAAATAAGAAAGGTAGATGCTGAAGCAGCGGCAAAATATGGCTTGGGCAACCCGATGGGTGCAAGGATGATGAGTGGCAATACCAGCAAGCATGAAGAACTGGAAAAAGTGATTAGCGAATTTGTGGGCAGGGAAGATACGATGTTATTGAACTTCGGTTATCAAGGCGTAGTCAGTTGTATTGATGCATTGGTAAACCGTCGTGATGTGATTGTATATGATGCAGAATCACATGCATGCATTGTAGATGGCGTGCGTTTGCACATGGGACATCGTTATGCATTTAAACATAATGATATTGAAGATTGCGAAAAGCAATTACAGCGTGCTACTGAATTAGCAGCTAAAAACGGCGGCGGTATTTTAGTAATTACCGAAGGTGTTTTTGGTATGGATGGCGAACAAGGTATCTTAAAAGAAATCGTTGCGCTGAAAAAGAAATATGAATTCCGTGTGTTTATTGATGATGCACATGGATTTGGTTATATGGGCAAAACCGGTGCCGGTGCTGATCAGGCGCAGGAATGCCAGGATGGTATTGATTTATATTTCTCATCAATGGTAAAAAGTTTAGGCAGCCTTGGCGGATTTATTTGCGGGCCTAAAGCGGTTATTAAATATTTACGTTACAATGTACGTTCTCAAATATTTGCAAAGAGTATGCCTTTGATGGTAGTAGAAGGAATGTTGAAACGCATGGACATGATTAAAACCATGCCTGAGCTGCGTGAAAAATTATGGCATAATGTAAACCGTTTACAAAGTGGCTTAAAAGAACGTGGCTTTGATATTGGCGATACCAACTCTCCGGTTACACCAATCTATATGAAAGGCGATGTGCCGGAAGCAACACAAATGGTAATGGACCTTCGTGAAAACTATCATATCTTCTGTTCGATTGTTGTGTATCCTGTTATTCCAAAAGGCGATATTATTTATCGTTTGATACCAACGGCTTCTCACAGCGATGAGGATATTGATTTAACATTGAAAGCATTTGAAGAAACAAAGAAAAAATTAGATGCAGGAAAATACAAAGCAGATAAAATTCCGGATATGGCAGAAGCTAGTTTTGTATAAACTTTAAATAATTTCAAAAGAAAAGCTTGTAACAAAAAATTACAAGCTTTTCTTTTGAAATTAAGTTTTGCATTAAAGTTTTAATGGGCAATTATTATTTTCTGAATTCCGTTTTCTGTTTGTATAAAATATAAGCCCGATGGCAAATTACTTATATCAATCGTTTGTGTTGACTGTTTTAATAAAACATTCTTTACTATAACACCAAGGCTATTTACAATTTTTGCAGAAGTATTAAATAATGCTGTGTTGATATTCCGAATGGTTACTTTATTAGTTGCAGGATTTGGAGATACTTCAATAGCTGTATTGGTGGTATTATTGGTGGTTTTTACAATTGTGGAGTATGTATACTTGCCATCATTGTCAATCATGCGTAACCTGAAGTAAGTAATAATTGCGTTAAGCTTATCTGTAGTAAAACTATATTGATTGTTTCCCGTTCCTCTTGCTTTTATAGATGCTATATCGGTAAAATGCAACCCATCATTACTCTGCTCTACAACAAATGATTTTGCATTGATTTCATTTACTGTACTCCAAAATAGCAACGCTGTATTATCAGCTTTGCTTACAGCATTAAAAGCCGTAAGATTCAAGGGAAGCAGACCAAGAGCTTCTGTCATAAATGCAGTTAAAGTTCCGCCATTAACTGTAGTAATAGTCGCATTCGTAACAAAACTAAAGCTGTCTGGATTATTAATGGTTGTTGTATCCGCAAAAAAAAGTGTAAAACTTCTGCTCTCTCCCGGCAACAAATTAGTGTCCATTAACAGCAGGCTTTTTCCCGTATTGATTACTGATGTATTGCTCGAATTTCGATATTTTATTTTAGTACTATCGTAATAAACAGTAATAGCCGGATTAACAGAAACCGATCCGTTATTATAATATTGAATCCCCATACTACCAGAATAAGTGTCAATGCCAACCAGAGGAAAGCTTTGTGGATCAGGATAAGAAGTTTCTGTAATAAAGAGTCCCTGACCTGTTATGGCAAGACTGTCTTTATTTTTTAATGTTGATTGCAATGCAATATTTTGGGTTATTGATGTATCTGTAGTAAGATTAAAAGTATCAATAGCGGGAACTCCTGTATAAAGTTGCGATATGGTATCTTCAGTAAGCGTGTAACTACCTGCAGTTTCGGGCATAAAAATATAAAAGCCATTTTGGTTAGTAGTAGTACTATATATTTTTGAGTTGCCCGATAAAAAGACTTTACAATTAGCCTTATAAGGCTCAGCACTATCTATTATCTCATTATTGTTATTATCATAAAAAACGCTGCCCGAAATAGCAAAAGGAATAAGAGGGCAATTATTTACATTATTTGCAGTATTACAAACGGGTAGATGGATGTCGTTACTAGGATAGCCATTGTAGTTAAATACTCTACCAGAAGTAGTATCCGGAATACAATGTATTTTCGATGAATCAAGAACAATTGCATTGATACTGCCTGGCAAAGCAGGCAAACAATAAATATTGTTATTATAACATTCAAGATGTTGCAATGAATCTCCTAATGAAGGTAAACTGTTTAAGTTATTATTGGAACAATTCAGCACCTTTAGGCTTTGAGGCAATTTAGGTAAAATCGTTAGGAGGCTATTGGAACAATCAAGCCACTCCAGATTTTCCGGCAATGTTGGTAAACTTGTCAACCCTCTTGGACAATATAAGTTTTTTAACGATTTAAAATATTGTATTCCATCAAGATTTAAAATGCTATAATTTGAAAATGAAACTCCACCTGTTGCAGCATCAGTTATAGAGGTTAAAGCCAGGATGTCGGCACATGTAGTATCCAACATCCCATTATTATCCAAACAGGAAGGATATTTATTTTGTAAAAAACGTTTAAACTCAGGGTCGGGAATATTTACATATTGAGCCTTAGCGGATACAATAAAAAAAATGGCAATTAAAAGTGAGGGTAGATTTTTTTTCATACAGTAAGTTTTAAATTAGAATTGCTTCAAGGTAATATTTTTATTAAGCCCATCCAATAGCAAGTTTTAGGGGGGCAAATTTATGGTCATAAGTATAAATCAGTAATTCCTCAATAACTTTCCTGCTTAACTTTATCAACTAAAAAAACAGCGTTGAACAAAATCCCGCAAGCATTATTAAATTCATTAAACAATCTTCCCGGCTTTGATAAAGAAGCTTTTGAAAAAGTGCATCAATCCGGTGAGCAAATTACTTCTATACGGTTGAACCCTGCTAAAATCTTCAATGTTCAATACTCAATGTTCAATGCTCAATTAGGTGCGGTAGCATGGAGTGTGCATGGGCACTATCTTTCCACCCGTCCATCCTTTACGTTGGATCCTGTTTTTCATGCAGGTGCATATTATGTACAGGAAGCCAGCAGTATGTTTTTGGAAGAAGCTTTGAAACAATCCGTTGATTTATCTGCATCCTTAAAAGTATTGGATTTATGTGCGGCACCGGGTGGCAAATCAACTTTGCTTCAATCTATAATTTCTGCAGATAGTTTATTGGTGAGTAATGAAGTAATTAAAACAAGAGTCAATATTTTATCAGAGAATATTACAAAATGGGGAGCATCCAATGTTATCGTTACCAATAATGATCCGAAAGATTTTCAACGGCTTGAAAATTATTTTGATGTAATTGTAGTAGATGCGCCCTGCAGCGGCAGTGGCCTGTTCCGCAAAGACAATGAAGCGATTGAAGAATGGAGCGAACAAAATGTGCAACTCTGCAGCCAACGCCAGCAAAGGATTTTGGCGGATATATTACCATCATTAAAAGAAGGCGGCACATTAATTTATTCTACCTGTTCTTATTCCAAAGAGGAAGATGAAGCTATTGCCGACTGGCTGATGCTTAATGATCAATTCTCAACTATCCATTTTCAATTAAACAAAGATTGGGGCATTGTTGAAACACAATCACCGCAAACAAATGCATACGGTTATCGTTTTTATCCTGACAAAGTAAAAGGCGAAGGCTTTTTTATTGCGGCATTCAAAAAAGAAGGTACAAGCAATAATGCGCAAGGCACAAGATTGAAGACACAAGGTTCACGAAGCAAGGGTGAAAAAGTTACTGCTAAAGAAATAGAAATCATTTCACCTTATTTAAAAAATGCGGCTTCGTTTTCTTTTATCAAACTCAACGAAGAAATCATTGCATTGCCTTCTTTTATTGAAAACGATTTATCCTTACTGCAATCTGCATTGTATATTAAAAAAGCCGGTATCAAAATGGGAACAGTTATTCGGGAAGAATTAATCCCGGATCATGAATTAGCAGTGAGTAGTTTTATTTCAGACAATGTAACCAGAATTGAAGTGGATAAAGAGACAGCATTGCAATACCTGCGCCGTGCAGAAATGAAGCTGGATGCGACCGGCAAAGGATGGGCATTAATTACATATCAACAAATCCCCTTGGGCTGGATTAAAATATTGCCGGGACGAATTAATAATTATTATCCCAAAGATTGGCGTATCCTGAATAAGTAATGTGTTCAAAACTCAATCTACACCAGCTCCACACAGGCTTTAAATGGGGTAATTTTTAATGAATTTTAATGCTTTCCCTACCAACTAAATTTCGCATCTTTGTAAACAAAGAAAACTTACACGAATGAAGCGTATATTTATAATATTATTTTGCCTGCCACTGTTTGCAGTAGCGCAAGACAAACCATTAATAGCAGAAGGATCTTCGTCTGATTTATACCTGATTCATACAGTTGCCGCTAAAGAAAACTATTATAGCATCGGGCGTATCTACAATATCAGCCCAAAAGAATACGCTCCTTACAATAACCTTTCTATGTCGCAGGCTTTAGCACTTGGGCAAAAAATAAAAATCCCTTTAAGCAAAACTAATTTCTTACAAAGTGGCACACCCGATGCCGGTGAAGTATTAGTGCCGGTTTATCATACAGTAAAAGATAAAGAAGGATTATATAAAATAAGTGCCGGTGCCAACAAATTGCCCGTAGCTACTTTAAAAAAATGGAACCATCTTTCAGGTGAAACCGTAAATAATGGCACCAACTTAATTATCGGATACCTGAGAGTAAAAAAAGATTTATCTCCTTTGGCATCGCAAGCAATAGACGCACCGGGATTAGATAATTCAGCCCCAACAGAAACTGCTGAAGCCGTTGCTGAAACACATAAACCTGTTACACCTGTAACAGCTCCATCCAAAAAAATAATCAATAAAGAAGTAGTTGCTGATCAACCTAAACAAGAGGAAGTTCAGGTAAAGCCTGCTCAAAAAACAAAATACGAAGCACCTGTTACAAGCGATGCTGCAACAAGTGGAGACAATTATACAAGTGCAAATAATTATAATTTTAGAGGCGGAGCTTTTAAGCCAGATTACAACAAGCAGATTGCCGGCCAGAGCATAGCGAAAGAAAATGGAGCTGCTGCTATTTTTAAAAGCACCAGTGGCTGGGAAGATGGCAAATATTATTGCTTATATAACAGTGCGCAAGCCGGTAGCATTGTAAAAGTAACCAACGCAGCCAACGGCAGAAGCATTTATGCAAAAGTGCTCGATTTAATTCCGGATATCAAACAGAACAACGGCATCACCATTCGCATCAGCAATTCTGCTGCAGAACAATTAGGTGTAAGCAATGAAGATAAATTTGATTGCATGGTTGAATACAGCAAATAACTTAACAGTTACCCCTTAATTCGCCATCGTACTTTTTTTATCCTTAACAAACAATCATTAAGCAATACATGGATTCTTCTTTCGCAATTCTCTCAGATATTATAAAAGGCAGGCGCAGTACCAAGCCCGGACAAATGAATGGCTCTTTCATCCCCGATGAACAAGTGGAGCAATTGTTAGAGCTGGCAGATTGGGCGCCTACGCATGGTAATACGGAACCATGGCGATTTGTAGTATATGCAGGAGAAAAAGCAAAAGCCTTCTGTTTGCAGCATGCCGAATTATATAAGAGCTATACTCCAGCTCAAAATTTTCTTCAGGCCAATTATGATAAAATATTACGCAATGGCGATAATGTTTCTCATATAATCGTTGCCATCAACCAACGTGGCAAGATGGCTAAAATACCTGTAATAGAAGAAGAAGCCGCAACATCTGCCGCTATACAAAATATTTTAATCGGTGCCACCGCTTTAGGTATTGCATCCTTTTGGTCAACCGGAGGATTAACGCATCACCCGACTTTGAAAGATTATTTTGAATTGGGAGATGATGATACCGTAATGGGGATTTTATATTTAGGCTATACCGATATAACGCAAACGGGTAAACGCATTGTGCCTTTAACAGAAAAGGTGAAATGGATTAGTTGATATAAAAATCAAACTAAACCCTAAACCATCTAAACAACCTAAACACGCTGTTGCTACTAAAAATCCAGCCCCATACTAAAATACCAAACCGGCGCACCTCTAAATAAACCAATCATTGGCCAGCCTGCATCTACTTTAAGGAAATAGCCTAATAGTTGGCTTCTTGCTCCAAAACCATAGCCACCCGCCAACGGACCGATACCGCCTGCTTTTATGATTACGGATGTGGGATTAAAAGTGCCGGGAGGATTATATACTATCTGTGGCCGTTGGAACGAATTATAATTACCATTCCATGCATTGCCTAAATCAATGAACTGAATTAACTGGAAATTATTTAAAAACGAATTGTTTACCGGGCGATTAAAGAAAGTAGTAATTACCGGAAGGCGGAACTCACTATTAATCACCAGTGAATTATTTCCGTTGGCAACATTTTGATTGAAGCCTCTCAGGTTTACTGCCAGTGCCTGAAACGCATAGGTTTGGTCAGCAGCCGGTTGGTTATTATTAAAGGTAGGGTTAAACCATCCATCCATTCCACCTAAATAATAAACTGTTTTTTGACTGCCCCAACTAAATGCTCCCGAAGCACGGCCTGCCCAAATAAAATTGCGGTAAATCGGATAGTAATAACGGGCATCAAAACCCCAATCAAAATTAAACTTGCCGGTACTGTTAACAGCCTTGCTGATGTCGGTGTTCCAATCCATATAAAATTTATACCGGGCACCATGCCATATATTTAATGCAGGGTTCAATGTATTATCATATACATACTCTATATGCGATAATGCAAAGGTTCTGTTTACATCCGGCTGCTTCAACGACTGGTCTGTAAAAGCATCGGTGATATATGTAATACGATCATTGCGAAGGCCTAAAGTCATTCCTATTCTTCTTGCCCTGTCAAAAGGATATGCCACATTTACCTCTCCGATATTGGTAATTGTTTTTGTGTTCAGGTTTAAAGTATCATCGTAGGTTTCCAGCACATTGCGATAATAAGTAAGCCCCCAATCAAAACGCCGTTTATAATTTTGATAACTCAACAACCATTCATTATCGGTTAAATTTGTTGACAAACGAAAAGCACCGGTAAATTTCTGGTCTTCCATTAACTCGGATGTCCCAATATTTATTTCGCCGTTTAATGGCGTGGAAGAACCCATCTGTATTGGGCCTTGTCCATTTTGATAAATCTGGTATTGATTAAATAACACATTATTATCAAACCCAATAGCCCCATAATCCACATAAAATTTCACAGGTTTATATACATAAAGTTTTGCCCGCCGCAATACATTTTCATCGGCTGATTCGGCAGAAGCCATTGAGTTTATGGAAGAGTGGTTTGTTGTATCCGGCTTTTCATTTTCAAATTCGTTTTGAAAAATATCACCTTGCTTTTTTGTACTATCTGTGGCCGATTTGAAGGGCTTATTAAAAGCAGCGGCCTTTTCAACCGATACCTTATTAGCAATTACAACCCGTTTCATATATTCAGTTGGCGGTACTGTTACATTACGGCGATGCAATGCATTTTCATCAATCTTTAATTTATATAAAATCTTTTGATCGCTTTCACGGGTTACTTCACTTACCTGGCTATTATCGCCGGCCACCCTTGTCTCGGCTACACTGCTTTCATAATTGGTAATCGGAAAGGTATAGGCAGAATCACTCGAAACAGCAATGACTGCTACAGAATCCACGTCCGTCATTTTATGTACACGCAACGCACTGTCCACTTCTTTTTCGGATGGGTTTCGCAATATATCGCCTCCTACCAAAACCAATGTGTCAAGCCCTGCACTTTTGGTAGTAAAGAAACCTGCATAACGATTGCCTACTCCATTTTCATCGCTGATAAATGTAAAGTGGTTGTTGTTATATTGTGTTGGATAACGAGCATCCCCATATTTTAGATTAGATAATTGTGTTATCTGGTTTAGCTCAGGTTTGCCTCCATAGTTGGTAATCAAAAATATATTGTAATGATTCGTGCTTGGCAAAGATGTATCACCGCCTTTTACTGTTGCATTCGGACGATTACTTGCAAATATTATTCCTGTCTTGTTGGGGAAAGAAACAAAAGACGGATCCAAATCATCATATACATCATTGGTAACCTGATGAATTTTACCGCTCTCCAAATCAAGCGTATAAATATCGCTGTGCCCGTTTTTTACGGCGCTTAATATCAACGTCCTGCTATCCAGCATATACTTTACATCCTGTACCATGTTAAACGTATCGGTAAGGTCTGTTTTATAAAAACGTACTCTGCTTATCAAATCATATACAAACAAATTCAGCTTGCCTTCTTCGCTGTAAATCACTGCAAGCCTTGTTCCTTTGGGATCCCAGGCCATTAAAGGATAATCGGGGTCTGTTTCATTTTGATAGCTGAGGATACCGTATTTTAATAAAGTTGTTATCTGGTCATCTTCATGTATTTTTAAACGGACTATTCCTTTTTTGTATTCTACCAATGCATAGGAATTATTGTTTTTATTCGGATTGACATTAACGCGGTAATAATCGTGGCGCTTATCTATATCAAAGCTTTCTATTTCATAACCTTTAGGATATGCTTTTCTTTTGGCGATATCTTTTTCGTAATTATCGCTTTCATATTCCATAAAATCAGCCAGTACTTCTTTAAACTTTTTCTTGCAAACCTGCTGACTTGCTTTGTTTAAATTTTTATAAACTCTTGCCAGGTAAAGCAGATAGGTTACGTTTTCTTTTTTATAACGCTGTTCAATATAATACCAGAATGCATGACCTGCCAATTCGGGTTTATCAAAAGCAAAAGCATAAAAGTTTTTATACTTATCACTTAGTATTTCACTTTTTAATTCATTATCCAACGCTGTGCTCCAGTTTTGTGCAGCAAAGGCTACATAACCATCCGTAAGCCATTTGGGCAAATCCAGTAAGGTTTGGTTTCCGGCAAATTCACCAAGGTCGTTCCCAAATAAAACATTGTCGGTAATTGTACGGGCAATACCATAACGTATTTGTTGGCGTAAATTTTCATGGTCACCATTAAAATAGATGGCCATTTTATTGTTTACTAATTTAGTAATGCCACTTGCACTGGGTTCAGCCGTACCCAATCCTATATTTGTTTGCAGGTAATCGTTATAGCTATTATAAATGACGATGTTAATACTGCGCTGTAAAGAAGATTCTGTAAAGGCTTCAATACCCGGCAATTCAGCTTCTGCCACCTGAGCTGCATATTTTGCCAACTCCTGTCCATCCTGATTAAAATAGACGTCGAAATTTTTAGTGTGATAATATTTCCATTTGAATTTTTTATACTGAACACGGTTTCTTCCATAAACTACAGAATTAACCTGTGCATGGGAAACAGAAGCAATAAGGAGCAGGAAAAAGGTTGCAACAAAAAATATCCGATTGAATGTAGCCATACTATCTTTGGAATTGAAAACTAAAATTAGTTTATTAAAGCCAATCGTAAAAATATCGCTTAATTGCTTAAAACTTTGCTAAATGCTGCAGATTCAATCCTTTGTTTTTAATCCAATACAAGAAAACACCTATATCTTGTTCAATGAGCAAAAAGAGTGCATCATTATTGACCCGGGAATGTATTTTGATGAAGAAAAAGAAGCCTTACAAAACTTCATCAGCGAAAACAAATTAACCCCAAAACTCTTGCTGAATACGCATTGTCATTTAGACCATGTTTTTGGAAATAAATTTGTTGCTGAAACCTATAACCTTAGTTTGCAAATTCACAAAGGCGAAAAACCGGTATTGGATTTTGCGCCGGTAGTAGCATTGCAATACAATATGCCTTTTGATAATTATGCCGGCGACTTTATTTATTTAAAAGAAGGCGATTCGATAAAACTGAATAACGATGTATTAACAATCATTGAGGCTCCGGGGCATTCTCCTGCAAGTATTTGTTTTTATTGCAAAGCTCAAAATTTTATTATTGGCGGCGATGTGCTTTTTCAACGAAGCATTGGCCGTACGGACTTGCCCGGTGGTGATTATGAAACATTGATTGGTAATATCCGGAATAAATTATTTGTATTGCCAGATGAAACAATTGTGTATAGCGGACATGGAGAGCCTACGACTATTGGGGAGGAGAAAAAGTACAATCCTTATTTACAATGAGATAAAAGTGGATTGCTGGATAAATAATTCTGAAGGAATTGAATAGGAATGGGTTTCAACCCATTCTACTAAAACAAAACACAATCGGCTTTAGCCAAACAAAAAACATTTATCGCATAATCATTATATCCTGATGACTTTATTTATCCTTTTATAATCTTATCATAACTAGCCGCAATCCCTTTAATTAAAGAAGAACTGAAGCCCTGATGTTCCATTTCATTTAAACCTGCTATGGTACAGCCTTTTGGCGTAGTTACTTTATCAATCTCCTGTTCAGGATGCGTGCCTTTTTGCAGTAACAAATCTGCAGCGCCTTTTACGGTTTGTGCTACTATCAGGTTTGCTGTTGCTGCATCAAAACCAATTTCAATACCACCTTGTATATTGGCACGTATATAACGCATAGCGTAAGCTGTGCCACAAGCTCCAAGCACCGTTGCAGCGTCCATTAATTTTTCATCAATGGCAACTACTTTACCTACAGTTGCAAACAAATCTTTTACGTACGTAACCTGTATATCCGAAGCATTTTTATTGCTGATACAAGTGATGCTTTCCTGTATGGCAATAGCCGTGTTTGGCATTGCACGGAAGATGGCCACTTTCTTTTTAACCACTTCTTCAATATCGCTTAATGTTATTCCGGTGATAACGGAAACGAGTATATGCTTTTCAGTAATTACTTTTTTTAATCCATCCAATACATCTTTAATCTGAAAAGGCTTTACCGCTAATATTATCAACTCACTGTTACGCACAGCCGAAATATTATCTGCAATTACTTTTACACCCTTTGCTTCCAGATGTTTGAGGGTGCTTATATTTCTTTTGGTAATTGTGATATCGGCAGCTTTTGCAAACTTGCTTTTCAATAAACCTTCAGCAATTGCCGAACCTAGATTTCCGCCGCCGATAATGGCAATTTTTTTACTCATGATTATTTTTTTAACCGTTCATTTACTTTTATTACTATGCTGTTGATGTCCTGTTTTTCCATGCATTTAAAATGACCAAGCGGACATTTTCTTCTTCCATATTTACTGCAGGGCTGGCACCATAAACCGGGCACTATAATATTTTCGTAAGGTAATTTATTTTGCGTGGATAAAAAACGGCTTCCGTAAAATGGCTCTACATCCAGCTTTGGCGTAGTGCTTCCCCAGATAGCGAGCACTTCCTTATTAAAGGCACAGGCAATATACTGAAGCCCAGTATCGTGCGATATCACCAGTTTTGAACGCCGCACCAAATCAGCCGACTCATTTAAATTAAACTTGCCGCAGGCATTGTAAATTTTTATGGTGTCGATAGAAGCAATGGCACTTCCTTCCAATGCATCTTCTTTTCCGCCAATTAAAATTACAGGGTGATCAATCTTTTTACACAACTCCTGCAATTTATGTATCGGAAGTTTCTTTGTATAATAAGAAGCTCCGATAACGATAGCGATATATCCAAGCGAATGTGAAGTAGGAATATCTGAATCAGGAACAACATCTTCTTTCGGGATAAAATAATCCAATCCCTGCCCATCATCTTTTACACCAAAGCTTTCTACCGTTTGCAGGCTTCGCTTAGTGATATGATTGCCGGGCATTACATTAATGCGCAGGTTGGTAAGAAGGAATTTTTGAGTATTTAATTTATTGATAGTAAAGGCTTTTACTTTTAAAGCCTTTTTTATTTTAAGTGTCCGGATATTATTATGCAGGTCGATAATATAATCGTAGTCTTCCTTTTGTAAGTCTTCGATTAGTATTGCCATATTATTGTTATAGTAAAAGAACTTATCAATATATGGATTGGAAGCAGTTACGATTTTAAAAGCAGCCTTGGTTAAGAAATGAACTTCCGCATCCGGCACCTGCGTTTTAAGGCAGCGCAGCACCGGCGAAGCAAGCACTATATCTCCGATAGATGAAAGCCTTATTACTAAAAATTTCATTTTATTACACTATTTTTTCGGATTACACGAATTAGCGAAGATTGAAAACTATACTCTAATTCGTGTAATTCGTTTCAATTCGTGCAATCAAAATTATAAAGCACTCAACGCATGTTCCGAATCATGCCCTGCCAAAAGATTTGCAATGGCATTATCGTATTTATCTTTCCATTCCGCTACAGTGCCCCAATCTTCACCGTCAATATTGATAGCAGCACTTGTTACCGTACCTAATTTTTCAAACGCAATATTTTTTTCTTTTAGTAAAGATTCAATAGCAGCAACATTTCCTGCTTTAGCAGAAACCACTACCCTGCTTTGAGCTTCGCCAAACCAATACGCATCTTTGCGAATAGAACTTGCTGATTTTATTTCAACACCTAAACAGCGATTGAAACAGCTTTCTATTAACGTAACAAACAATCCACCTTCGCTTACATCATGTGCCGATGCAACTAATTTATTTGCGATTAACGCACTTACTGCCTGTTGCAATGCAAACTCTTCATCGATTTCGAAATGCGGTGCAGGAGAAAATTCTACGCCGTGTATTTTATGTAAGTATTCAGATGAATTGATATCGCTTTGGCTTTGTCCAACTAAATAAACAACATCACCCGCTTCTTTAAAATCCATCGTCATTTTATCATTCACATTATCCAGCAAACCAACCATGCCGATAGTAGGTGTTGGATAAACAGGGCCATCCGGAGATTGGTTGTAGAAACTAACGTTACCTCCTGTTACCGGCGTATCAAATTTTAAACAAGCTTCGCCCATCCCTTTTATTGCCTGCACAAACTGGTAATATACTTCCGGATTATAAGGATTACCAAAGTTTAAGCAATTGGTAACACCTATTGGCAAACCGCCGCTACATACAATATTCCTCGCAGCTTCTGCAACCGCTATCATCGCTCCTTTATATGGATCAGCAAATACATAACGGCTGTTACAATCTGTTGTTAATGCCAAACCTTTGTTGGTTGGTTTTGCTACAACAACTGCTGCATCACTCGGTGCATTGGTACCAACTGTACCGGCACCTACCATGCTATCATATTGATTATACACCCAACGCTTAGAGGCGATGTTCGGTATCTGAATGATCTGTTCAGCAATTTCTTTTAAGTTATGCGGAACCGTAATGGTATCCGCTTTAAACGCTTCTGTTTTTGACAGGTAAGCAGGTTTTGTATATTCTCTATCATATTGCGGAGCTCCACCACCTAACACTAATTCTTCAGCAGGCAACTCGGCTTCCAACACGCCGTTCATATAAAAACGTAGAATGCCATCATCCGTTACTGTTCCTATTTCGCTGCAAGGCAAATCCCATTTTTCAAATACATCCAACACAATTTGTTCTTTTCCTTTTTCAACTACCATCAACATTCTTTCCTGGCTTTCGCTCAATAATAATTCCCAGGCTTTCATATTTTTTTGGCGGGTAGGCACTTTATCCAAATCAATGCGCATACCCGATTTGCCTTTAGCACTCATTTCGGATGTAGAGCAGATAATACCTGCTGCACCCATATCCTGCATACCCACTACAGCATCTGTTTTCAATACTTCCAAACATGCTTCCAATAATTTCTTTTCCTGGAATGGATCACCTACCTGAACCGCCGGCAATTCTTCCACGCTATCTGCTGTAATATTAGCCGATGCAAAAGATGCTCCACCAATACCATCTTTACCGGTAGCGCTTCCTACAAAAAAAACAGGATTGCCTGTGCCTTCGGCAGTTGCAGAAACCGTATGCCCGTTTTTCAAAATACCAGCACTCATTGCATTCACTAACGGATTAGTATGATAGCAGTTTTCAAAATATATTTCACCACCAACGGTAGGTACGCCAAAGCAGTTTCCGTAATGCCCAATGCCATGTACTACACCACCTAATAAATGTTGCGTTCTTGATTCTCTTAGGTTTCCAAAACGTAAAGAGTTTAATGCTGCAATCGGCCTTGCGCCCATTGTAAAAATATCACGGTGAATACCACCTACGCCTGTTGCTGCTCCCTGAAAAGGTTCCAATGCAGAAGGGTGATTGTGGCTTTCTATTTTAAATACCACACCGTAGCCATCGCCAATATCCATTACACCGGCATTTTCTTCACCGGCTTTTACCAACATTTTCTTTCCTTCCCGTGGTAATGTCTTTAACCATTTAATCGAATTTTTATAACTACAATGTTCACTCCACATAGCACTAAAGCAGCATAGTTCGGTGAAATTAGGTATGCGGTTAATTTTCTTTTGTATCAATTCAAACTCTTCGGCAGTAAGGCGAAGTTCTTCGGCAGTCTTTGTAGTTATTTCCATATAATTTTTAGAAAACGCAAAAGTACAACCTGTATTCCTTTTAATGCTTGTTTGAAAGCAAATATTTTAACTATCTTCCCACAGTTAAATTTTTCCGATTGAGTTATTTATTGTTTTTTATTTATCTGGCTCTCTGTTGCTGGTTGCTTACCAAAATCCGGTTTGTAAAAAATGCAGGCTTAGGTACAGGCATTATTACAGGTATATTTATATTAAAAGTTATTGCAGGTATTTTAAACGGCTGGGCAATGTCTAAAACTTCTTACCTGGCAGATACATGGGTTTTTCATCGCGATGGATTGATAGAATATCATTTGCTGTTTTCCAATCCTAAAGAATATTTCCTGAATTTTTTTCAATCGAATTACAGCAATAAATACGGCAATTTTTTTCAGACAAGCAACTCATTCTGGAATGATTTAAAAGATAACCTCATCAGCAAATTACTTTCTGTATTTGATATACTGAGTTTGGGCAATTATTATATCAACGTATTATTTTACAACTTCATTTTTTTCTTTGGAAGCATAGGCCTGTTCAGGGTTTTCAATCAGGTTTACCCCAATAAAAAATGCATACTGGTTATTACGTGTTTTCTTTTACCATCACTGTTATTACACAGCAGTGAGATACACCGGGAAGGAGTAATAGCAGCGTTGATTGGCATTATTGTATTTAATACTTACTATGCATTAAATTTTACCGGCTTTACGTTGCCACGGGCCATCTATATAATACTTTCATTGGTTTTAATTTTCCTGCTGCGCAATTTTATTTTACTAATGCTTTTACCCGCTTTAGCAGCCTGGATTCTTGCACAGCAAAAACAAAAAGCGGCTTTATGGGTATTTATTGCGGTATATATGGTTAGCGGTTTTGTTTTTTTCAATCTTGGCAACTTTGTGCCGGGGTTAAATATGCCCGAAAAAGTTGTGGAACGACAACAGGCATTTTTGCTATTGCCAAAAGCCAACTCTACGATCGACCTTAATTTATTGGAACCAACATTTAAAAGCTTTATTCAAAATGCACCTCAGGCAATGGCGCATTCCTTACTAAGGCCTTCCATTGGCGACTTCCATTTGGCAAAATTCCTGCTTCCTTTTATTGCTGAAATTTTTATATATGAGTTTGCATTTATCGTATTTATTTTATTTTATATAAAAAATCGAAAAAGGATCAAAATGCCGCCGCCGGTTATCCTGTTCGGGTTGTTTTTTTGCCTGCCGGTTTTTTTAATCATGGGCTACACAATCCCCATAATTGGCGCAATAATCCGATATACCATTTTTAGATAAGGCAGAACACAAATTGTAAAAATAAATAATATTTTTGTTTTGGTCATTTTTGGTGAAAAAAATTATCTTTTTTTGGCAAGCTCATTATTTTTTACCAAATTAATCCCTACTTTTAGGGTTCAAGCTCTTCTAATAGCCTAA